>PYIJ01370994.1_pt1 | contig 23673 bp, 18 predicted proteins | sample 3578051 | NCBI WGS metagenome assembly PYIJ01 (sample SAMN08408021, study PRJNA431606) | Marine metagenome isolate SA_KN192-05_S13_5m, whole genome shotgun... | biome: marine; feature: oceanic pelagic zone; material: water; isolation source: surface water sample, 0.2-0.8 um fraction ... | reverse complement strand
TGGCTGAACGCTCGTTTAAAAAAGAAGTTGAGCACCTGCGCAAAGGGAATGGCGACGTGTTCACGGGCGAAGGCATCTTGGCTATAACCAAAGCGCTTTTGGAGAATGGTGTCGGTTATGTTGGCGGTTATCAAGGTGCCCCAATCAGTCACCTGATGGATGTTCTCTCTGATGCTCAGGATCTTCTGGGTGAGCTTGGTGTGCGTTTTGAGGCCAACGCTTCTGAGGCTGCTGCTGCCGCTATGCTGGCCGCGTCTGTTCACTATCCAATCCGCGGTGCGGTGGCGTTTAAAGGGCCGGTCGGAGTTAATGTTGCCTCTGACGCGCTAGCCAATCTATCCTCGTCCGGCGTCACGGGTGGTGCGTTGATCATTGTTGGCGAAGATTTTGGCGAAGGTTCCTCTATCATGCAGGAACGGTCTCATCCTTTCGCTATGAAGTCCCAGTTCTGGCTCTTGGATCCGCGCCCAAATCTTCCTTCGATTGTTAAGGCTGTGGGAGACGGTTTTGAACTGTCAGAGGCTTCTAACACCCCGGTCATGTTGACTGTTCGTATCCGGGCCTGTCATGTTACTGGTAGTTTCGAAACCAGCGACAATAAACGCCCTCCGCTTTCAGTTCGCGAAGCATTGGCCAACCCGCGCAAGGATTTCCAGCGTGTGGTAGTCCCCCCTTGGACTTACATGCACGAAAAGGACAAAGCTGAGAAGCGTTGGCCTGCCGCTGAAAAGTACATTATGGAAAGAAAACTCAATGAAGTTTTTGGTCCTGATAAAGCGGAAATAGGCATCGTTTGCCAGGGCGGCATGTATAATGGTGTTGTTCGTTCGCTTCAGAGAATTGGACTGGCCGATATCTATGGCAAGACGGAGGTTCCAATTTACTGTCTGAATGTAACCTATCCGCTAGTCAATGAAGAGTTTTTAAAGTTCTGCGAAGGCAAATCCTCGGTTCTTGTGGTTGAAGAAGGCGCACCCGATTTCATAGAGCAGGCCCTGACCACAATGGTCTATCGCAGCGATAGCAAAGTTAAGCTATTCGGTCGCAAATACCTTCCTTCGGTTGGAGAGTTGACGGGTCAGGTAATGTTGGACTCGATCGTCGCCTACTTGAAGGACACAGCGCCAGACAAGTTACCTGGAAGGGGACGCGCGCCTAATACGCCTGAACCCGAAATTCCAGATCTTTCTAAGGTTGTACCCGTACGTCCGCCAAGTTTTTGCACAGGTTGCCCAGAAAGACCAATTTTTGCAGGTATCAAACTGGCCCAGAATGAGTTAGGCGAGCATCAGATTTCTGCGGATATTGGGTGCCACCTCTTTGCATCTCTTCCCCCGTTCGAGATTGGCGGGGCTACTATGGGCTATGGTCTGGGTCCAGCGGCTAATGCGGCTTTCGATGGCGGAGGTGAAAAGCGCGGCATCTCGATCATTGGCGATGGTGGTTTTTGGCACAATGGGCTCAGCACGTCGATTGGGAACATGGTATACAACCGCGCTGATGCGGTGGCTGTGGTTGTGGACAATTATTATTCGGCGGCAACTGGCGGGCAGGATCTACTGTCGTCACGCGCCAGCAACGCGACAAAGGCCACCAACAACCCTATCGCTGATGCGGTCAAAGGGATCGGAGTAGAATGGGTTCGTCAAATTGACCACACCTATGATGTTGCCAAAGTGCGCGACACGATGCGCGAGGCGCTAACAACTGACTTTGAAGGCCCCAAGGTGATAGTCATGTCGTCTGAGTGCATGCTGAACCGCCAGCGTCGAGAAAAGCCACTACGCAATAAGGCGATCAAGGATGGAAAACGGATTGAAGTACCGCGGTTTGGCGTGGATGAAGATGTCTGTACGGGTGATCACGCCTGTATGCGTCTATCAGGATGCCCCTCGCTTTCGTTGCGTCATTTGGACGACCCGCTCCGCGACGATCCAGTCGCTTCGATTGATCAAACTTGCGTTGGTTGTGGCAACTGCGGTGAAGTTGCCGATGCCGCTGTGCTCTGTCCCTCATTTTTCCGTGCGGATGTGGTACATAATGCAACTGGCATGGACAAATTTGGTGCGGGCCTTTCAAGCCGCATTATAGGTTGGCTGCAGGCCCGTCGCGAAAGACGAAGACTTCAATTCATTGAGGAGGCCGTATGAACAAAATTATACAACTTCCCACCGCAGAGACGCAGGTCACCCAAGGCGAGATCATCAAGCTCGCCTGTTTGGCAGTCGGCGGTCAAGGTGGTGGTGTTTTGGGCAACTGGATTGAAGACACCGCACGACACGAGGGTTATGCTTGTCAGGCGACATCGGTTGCTGGCGTCGCACAGCGAACCGGATCCACAGTCTATTATCTGGAAATGGCACCGGCTGAAAAAGGGATGCCGATTTTCTCACTGGCGCCCAGCCAAGGCGATCTGGATATCGTTATTGGTGCTGAACTGATGGAAACTGGCAGGGCCATTATGCGCGGCTTCGTGACTCCCGACCGCACCACGCTGATTGGTTCGACACATCGTGTGTTTTCGATTGCAGAAAAAACTGTCCCGGGTGACGGCATTATTGGCCCTGACGAGGTCCACGCCGCCGCTGAAGTTGCAGCGCACAAGCTGATTCTACACGACCTAGAACAGGTAGCGACTGACAATGGCTCAGTAATTTCCGCGTCGCTATTTGGGGCATTGGCAGGTTCAGGCGCGCTTCCCTTTCCACGGGAAGCCTTTGAGGATGCTATACGGCGATCTGGCAAGGGGGTGGAGGCCAGTTTGAAAGCCTTCGACGCGGGATTTGATGTCGCAAGAACGGGCAGATCGGTCCCGGAAGAAGAAACTGTTGACGACAGCGATCAAACAACTGTCTCGGTTCAAGGACCATTGCGACTGAGTCGTGAATGGAAAGGACTGGAAGCCCGTGTTACATCGTTGCCAGAGGCGGTCCAGGACATGGCACGCGTCGGTCTTCAAGCCGTTGTCGACTATCAGGGCGTCGAATACGGCAAGGAATATCTGGATCGCCTGTCGGAAATCGTGGACTTGGATGGTGCCAAATATGACTGGGAGCTTGGCCGTGAGGCGGCCAAATACATCGCTAAGGCAATGGCCTATGACGATGTAATTCGGGTAGCCGATTTGAAGACTCGTCGTTCGAGGTTTGATCGGGTCCAAAGCGAAATTCTCCCTGACGGCACAGCCGTCATGCATGTAACAGAATTTATGCATCCTCGAGCCGAGGAAATCGTGGGTCTTTTACCCGCCAAGATAGGCGCGCGTTGGTTAAAGAATCCAAAGCGCATGGGCCAAATAGACAGGATGTTTAATAAGGGAAGGCGTATTCGTTCCAGCAGCCTGATTGGTTTTGCAATGCTTTATTTTGTCGGGGGTCTACGTCGTTGGCGTCTCAAAACTCTGAGGCATGCGCAGGAGCAGGCGCATCTGAATGCATGGCTTGCCAAAGTTCGGGGTATCGTACGTGACGATTACGCGCTTGCGGTCGAGGTGCTGCGATGTCGTCGATTGATCAAAGGATATTCGGACACCCACGCGCGCGGTCAGTCAAAGTTTGACCGAGTCCTAGAGGGGCTTGAGTTGCTATCTGGGCGCAACGACGCCGCCGACTGGCTGCGCCGCTTGCGCGATGCCGCTCTGCAAGACGAAGATAGCAAGGCTCTTGATGGAGCCCTTCAAACTATTGCAAGTTTTGCCAAATAGGGGGTCATGTGAAGCAAGATGCCATTATAGTCGGATCGGGGGTCAATGCGCTGGTTGCAGCTGTGCACCTTCTGTCAAAAGGGTGGACGGTCGCTGTTTACGAGGCCGCCCCGGTGCCCGGTGGCGCGGTCAAATCAGGTGAATATATCGAATCGGGATATCAGCACGATTGGGCGGCAATGAATCTGTCGCTCTTTGCTGGATCCCCATTTCATCAGAAGTATAGTGAAGAGCTGGCCGAATGCGGGTTGGAATTTGCCCCTGCTGAACATTGCTTTGCCAGTGTTTTTCCGGATGGGACCTGGCTGGGTATTTCGAACGACGCCGCCGTTAATGCGGCTAGAATTGCCAAGGTTTCCCAAAATGATGCTGATACCTGGCGTGATCTGACAGATGATTTCGGCAAACAGGCTGACGCCATATTTGCCATTCTGGGTAGTCCTATGGGAGTTGGAGGCCTCGGAAAGCTGTTTTGGAGTTTGGTGCGCAAGCTAAAGTCAGCTGGCTTGTCCGACCTGGGACGTTTTTTGATGACTTCGCCGCGTTCCTGGCTCGACGAAACATTTGAAAACGAAAAGGTAAAGGCGATGCTCGCGGCTTGGGGAATGCATCTAGACTTTGCGCCCGATACGGCAGGCGGGGCGCTATTTCCCTACTTGGAGGGTATGGCCAACCAGGCCTTTGGCATGGCGCTTGGCAAAGGGGGGGCACAATCCCTAACAGACTCACTTGTCGCACTGATCGAGCGCAAGGGTGGGCAAGTGGTTTGTAATGCAAAGGTAGTTGAAATCTTGACAGAAAAGAGGAGGGCGCACAGTATCCTTCTGGAAAGCGGTGAAGAAGTACAAGCCAAGAAGGCCGTTATAGCTAACCTTGCGCCTTCTGGGCTCGCGCGATTGACGGGCGAAACGGGCGACGAAAAATTTGATGAAAAAATTGCCAAGTACGAACATGCACCGGGAACAATGATGATCCACCTTGCATTGGATGGACCTTTGGAATGGAGCGCCGGTAAAGAGCTTCAATCATTCGCTTACGTACACATTGCTCCCTCGCTAGATCAGATGGCCAAAACATATACGCAGGCTAAGGCAAACCTACTTCCGGACGAACCCGTTATTGTTGTCGGCCAACCCACGGCCATTGACCCTTCGCGCGCGCCGGATGGGCGCCACATTTTATGGTTGCAAGTGCGTATGGTGCCGGGAACTATTCAAGGCGATGCCGCAGGCGTTATCAAGGCTACTGATTGGGAAATCGCCAAAATCGAAATGGCCGAACGCGCCTTTGATCTAATCGAAGCCCATGCGCCCGGACTGCGGGTCAAGACCATTTCATCAAGGGTCGTAGGCCCAAATGAGCTGGAAGCGGACAACGCTAATCTGGTTGGCGGGGATCAGGTTTGCGGGTATCATCATCTCAGTCAGCACTTCTTGTTCCGACCCATGCGAGGGCACGCGGATGGATCAACACCTATAAAAAATTTACACCTGACAGGCGCCGCAGTCTGGCCAGGAGCCGGCACTGGAGCCGGTGCGGGCTTTTTGCTCGCTCAAAAACTTGCGGGAAAATGAAACATTGGGAGGACCAAAAAATGACAATAATTTCTAGACGTAATTTAATGAAAGGGGCCGCCGCTGGCGCCGGCCTCGCAATTGGTGGCGCGCCTTTGTCCCTAATGGCAAAGGGGATCGACGATCTAATCATAGCGTACAATGTTAACCTACCGAATTGGGACCCGACTGTTGGGATGTCAGCAGTTAACCCGACGATCCAGGGTATCTACCAATCTGTATTTGATATGTTCATACATCAGAGTCCGGATTTGGCACCGGCGCCGGGGCTTATTACTGACTGGGACTGGAATGATGACAAAACCGGCTTCTGGGTCGACGTTCGCGAAGGTGTCAAGTGGCATAATGGCGATGACTTTGGTCCAGAGGATGTAGCCTATACCTGGCAACGCTCTGGTAATCCCGAAAACGGCAGCCCGCTGGCGCAGACGTGGGGTAACATTCAGGATATCCAGATCGAAGGAAACCGGATCACCGCAAAAATGATGCAATTTGATCCGATGATGTTCAAGTGGATGTATTTCCTAACAGGCTATTGTCTGCCTAAGAAATATCTTGAAAAAGTTGGTGCAGAGGGCTTCGAAGCCGCGCCGATTGGTACTGGACCTTATATGGTCGAAAAGTTTGAGCGGAACGCCTTTGTCCGGCTGAAAGCTAACCCCAACTATTGGGGTGGAGAGCCCGCTTTCAAGTCGGTTACCATCAAGTTTGTGACCGATGCTGCTAGTCGCGTGGCCGAAATCGAAAGTGGCAACGCCCACGTTTCAATCGAAATGCCATATGAGGAATTTGACCGCCTAAAAGGTAGCAATGGTATATCAGGCACCCACCTGCCGGTATCCGATGTAGGGATGATCTTCATCAACGATATTGGCGTGATGTTGGACGAAAATGTGCGTCGCGCGGCGGCCCATGCAATTGACAAAAAGACAATTGTAGATAGGCTTTTATCCGGTTACGGTGTGCCGATCGACACATTACTGACGCCGGACTATGACGGCTTTGATCCATCGATCACAGTTGAGTATAATCCAGACCTTGCTAAAGAGCTTCTGGCAGCCTCTGGCTATTCGACGGATAATCCGGTACGCTTCAAAATCCAAACGACCCGTGGTTATAAGCCTAAGGACTACGAAATCATTCAAGCTATCGTTGGTCTCTGGCGGAAAGTCGGCATTGAGGCGGAAATCGAAGTTTACGAAGTTGCTAAGCACTTTGAACTTCGAGCGGCTGATCAGCTTGCCGAAATGGCTTTTTACAACTGGGGTAACGCAGTTGGCGATCCAGCCTCTTCGGTTGCATTCTCCATGTTCGGTCCCTCGCCGCACTCTGTTTGGGATGGCGAAGACATGATCCAGCAGATTGGACCACTTTGGGGTGAGCCGAATGAGGAAAAGCGGCTCGCGGCCTACCAGAACGTCAATAGGCACATCGCTGAAAATGCTTTGGTAATCCCGTTGATCCAATACGTACAACCTATATTACACAGTGATCAGATCACAGTGGTTCAACATGCGTCCGGTTCAATCCTGCCGGCACTGTGGTCGTAATGTAAACCGACTAGGGGCGGCTTCACCGCCCTTAGTTCAGACGGGGTTCGCTGATGCGGCTATTCCAGATTATCTTGGCACGCCTACTTACTATGCTGATTACGCTGTTCGGCGCTGCCGTGGTTGTATTCGTGCTGATCCGAGTAGTTCCTGGGAACCCCATCGCGATGATGCTACCCCCAAATGCAACCGACGCAGATGTCGAGCTTCTGACTCGCGTTTACGGACTAGACAAATCAATTGCAGAGCAGTTCTTCATTTGGATCGGTGGTGTCCTGCAGGGGGATTTTGGAACTTCAATTTCCCTGCGACAGCCGGTGGCTGAGTTAGTGCTTGGCCGCATTCCAGCGACGTTAGAGCTTGCCTTCTTCGCGCTTTTACTTGCAGTAATCTTTGGAACGCTTCTGGCGCTTGCAGGTACCCGATTTCGTGGCAGTCGGGCCGAGGGCGCTGTTGATGTGGCCAACGGGATTTCACTTTCGATGCCGGACTTTCTTTGGGGTCTTATCCTTATCCTTTTGTTCGGCGTGCTCTGGCCCGTTTTCCACATTTCCGGGCGGGTGAGCCCCTCGCTTGATATTCCATTTTCGACGAACTTTTACGCCTTGGAAGCTTTGTTTCGCTTACGATTTGATATTTTTAGTGATCTGATGGCGCACATGCTGATGCCCGCAGTTGCCTTGGCCTTACCGTTGGCGGCGATGCTTTCACAGCTTCTGAAGCAGGCCCTGAAGGAAACTATGCATCTGGATTATGTGACGCTCAGTCGAACGAAGGGATATGGCGAAAATCACGTCATCATCAAAGAGGCGCTCCCGAACGCCGTTCTGCCGACTCTTACCTTCATTGGGGTACAGTTCACCCATGTGATTGGTGGTACCGTTATCGTCGAGAGGCTGTTTTCTTACGAAGGCCTTGGCAATATGGCCATTGATGCCGTTATCAATCGCGACCTGCCTTTGATCCAAGGGATTGTGATCCTTTTTGCGCTTCTTTTCACCCTGATCAATCTTGCTGTGGACCTGCTTTATGTCGTTCTGAACCCAAGGCTCCGAGATGATTGACGGGCGTTCCCAGATCAAGAAACGCGCCGGATTGCGGCTCTGGTTGTCGGCTGGATGGTTGAGTTTTCTTGCTCTGGCCGCAATATTTGCGCCTTTTGTGGCGCCTCAGGATCCTTTGGTCCAAGATCTATTCACCTCCCGTCTCCCACCTTTTTGGCAAGATGGCGCGGAACCTGGTTACTGGCTTGGAACTGATAATCTGGGTCGGGATGTGCTGTCACGCATCATCTACGGCGCGCGTGTTGCCCTGGGAGTTGCTATACTTGCCGCGACTTTGGCTGGTCTGATAGGAGCTGTATTTGGGTTAGTTGCGGGATTTTATCGGGGCTGGGTAGATATCATTGTCAGTCGGATCATCGACATTTGGATGGCATTTCCACCTGTCCTTTTCGCTATTCTTTTGATCGCAGTGCTCGGAACTGGGCTACATTCGATCGTGCTGGCCATAGTTATTATCGATTGGACACGTTTCGCACGGGTTGTGCGGGTCGAGGCGATGACCCAAGGCGCTATGGACTATGTTGATGCCGCGACAGTCGCTGGCTCTGGCCGTCTTGGGATCCTAGCGCGAGAAATTCTGCCAAACGTACTGCCTACGATTGTGGTACTTGTAACTCTTCAAATGGGGATCGCTGTGATCGTTGAAGCGATACTGTCTTTCGTAAACCTGTCTATCTCGACCGACTCGCCGACCTGGGGCGGTATGATCGCTGAAGGGCGCATCGCAATTTATCAAGCTTGGTGGGTTTTGGTTTTTCCGCTGATCACGCTTTTTCTTACCGTCCTCAGTTTCAGCCAGTTGGGTGAAGGGTTGAAAGACCGTTTCGATCCAGTGCTACGATGAGCGCCTTTTTGTCGATAGAAGACCTAACGGTTGAGCTAAAGTCCGGCATGCCGGTACTTCGAGGTGTTTCGATTGATGTGAATGTGGGCAAGGTACACGGCCTTGTCGGGGAAAGTGGTGCAGGCAAAAGTATGATAGGGAAGGCCATTTTAGGTATCTTGCCCAGAGCTCTGTCAGTCACCGCCGGCTCAATCATCCTTGATGGAGAGGAATTGCAATCCATGTCTCCAAAAACGCGCCGGGAATTAATTGGAGCAACGGCGGCTCTCATCCCGCAAGATCCGTTGACTGCCTTAAATCCCGTTCGCCGGATCGGGCCCCAAATCACGCGGCGGCTAATTGATATTTTGGGCTGGAATAAGGCGAATGCTGAAACTCGGGCATTAGAACTTTTGAACGAGGTTAATATCCCTGACCCAGACAGGGTTATGCATAGCTATCCGCACGAACTTTCTGGTGGAATGCGCCAAAGGATTCTGATCGCATCAGCCTTTGCAGCCGAACCCAAATTGATTATTGCTGATGAACCGACAACAGCCTTGGATGTCACAGTGCAAAAGCGTATTTTGAAGCTGATCGAAGAAATGCAGGAGCGACACGGCAGTGCGCTTTTATTCGTGACCCATGATTTAGGAGTAGTCTCCAAAATCGTTCAGAGCCTTTCAGTTCTTTATGAGGGTAAAGTGGTGGAGACTGCGGACTTGCGGGACTTTTTTATGCAGCCCTCCCACGTCTATTCCCGAGCATTGCTTCAGGCCACGCCAAAATATACTGACCCTGATGGAAGCTTGACACCAGTTTCAGGCCAAGTGACCGCGATGCTGGCTGACGAAATAGATGTTTGGGACAAGGAGCACGGGTACCATGTCTGAACCGCTTTTTCAGGTCCGCAACATGCACTTGTCCTTGCCGGACAGAGCGAGAAAGCGCATTTTCGGACGGGCACCCAAGATCGAGATATTAAAAGACCTGAACTTCGATATTCATCAGAGAGAGGTTTTAGGTATCGTCGGCGGTTCTGGCTCAGGCAAATCAACCACGGGCAGGGCACTGGTTCGGCTTCTTAAACCAACCCAAGGAAGCGTAACCTTCGATGGGAAGGACATTACACATTTGGGGGCCGTTCCGCTAAAACCGTTGCGCCGACGCTTTAAAATGATTTTTCAAGATCCTCTTTCTTCCCTTAATCCCCGCCATAGTGTCGCTCGGCTGATCGGTGGACCGCTCAAGCTTGATGGCTTTGCTGACGTTAATGGCAGGGTGGAGGATGCACTGGGTCAAGTGGGCTTGCCCCAAGAATTCATGGGCCGTTATCCACATGAGATGTCCGGTGGGCAAAGGCAGCGGATTGGTATCGCCAGGGCTATCGCAAGCAGACCAGATTTCATCCTTGCCGATGAAATCGTCTCAGGGCTGGATGTTTCCAACCAGGCGCAAATTCTCAACCTTCTGGAGAACCTAGTGTCAGAACTTGATCTAACATTGGCTTTCGTGAGCCATGATCTCTCCGTCATCCGCCGCCTATGCCATCGGGTAATGGTAATGAACCAGGGTGAGATCGTTGAAATTGGTGCTGTCGATAAAGTATTTGAAGCGCCGCAGCATTCATATACGCGGGAGCTTTTGGATGCTATCCCACTACCGGATCCGGATCAGGACTGGGAAGCAGCCTAATTGTCGGCGCCGGACCTTTCGGGCAGGTCAGTGATGCAGGCTTCGAGCGCAGTACGTACTTCGTCGGGCCAGGGGATCGAATTGTGCTTATCGATATCGCTCGCTGCCAGCACCTGTTTACTCTTCCAGCGAGTCTCCCCATTGTGACTCACAGTGTGATGCAGCGTTAGCGAGCTACGACCAACCTTCAACACCCGAACCTCGAAATCCAGCTCCTGTCCGAAATAAGACGGTACAGAAAAATCACACGATAGGTGAACCGTCGGTGTGCCCCAGCGTTCCTTGATCATGATCTGATACCAGGTCCACCCCAAATGTTCCCAGAACTCTTCATTCACGTTATTCAAAATATTTAGATATGCGGGGTAATATGCAGTGCCTGAAATATCGCAATCACCAAAATTTAGCATGCGCTTTGTTTTAAATGGAACGTCCATGAAATCCTCACAGCAATTTTCTGTGTTTAGTCTTTTGACCGAGGGTCTGTCCAGCCGAAACTTAATGTAGATGAAGTTCCAGTGTCTTCTTACCTCCAGCATTCTCATAAATGCCTAGCACGCAGGAAGCCGGATCTGATACTATCGTTTAAAGACTTAACTACATCAGCTTCGAGACTTGGTCTTCCATCCGCTCTGAACCCATTGCTGTATAGCCGCCATCAACTGCCAGATCAGTGCCTGTGATAAAGCTGGCCTTGTCGGAACACAAGAAGACAACTGCGTTACCCACTTCTTCTGGGTCGCCAGTTCGCCCCAGCATATGCAAAGGAGCAGCCACGCCGTCAGTTTTGGCACGGTCATCATTGGTGACCATCTTCATGATGTTCGACCAGATCCAGCCAGGGCTGATTGAATTCACGCGGATATTCATCGGCTGCAATTGCATCGCCGCGTTGCGCGTGATCGCGATGATGGCGGCCTTTGCTGCCGAATAGGTCATCCGACCGGGCTGCGCGACCTTGCCTGAGATCGAAGCAAAGTTGACGATCGAACCGCCACCTCGTTTTTCCATTTCTGGCGCAACCTTGCTGGCAAGGACCTGTCCAGAAATTAGGTTGATATTCAAAGAGTCTTGCCAAACCTGTCGCGAAGAATTCACACCCTCATCCATGTAGGTCGAGGCGAGGTTCACTAGGTAGTCTATTCCACCATAGGTATCGACGCTTGCCGCTATCAATGCATCTAACGCTCCGTCATCGGTGACGTCTGTCTCTACGAAAGTAACTCCATCTCCTAATTCGTTCGCAAGGGCTTCACCATCTTCAATGGCTATATCCGCCATGATGACTTTAGCTTCCTCATTGTTAAGTGCGCGAACCACACCTTGACCGATTAACGTTGATGCGCCCGTAACGATAGCGACCTTGCCAGACATTGAACCCATATCAATTTCTCCTTAATTATTCAGTCAAAACTATACGGCATCCGAAACCAATTAAAACCTGCATGCACCTAATAGGCTAGCGTATCCACATTTTTTGTATACTCCACTGCAGATAACGGATAGCGGAGCTTTTTTTCAGGTGATACGAGCACACTGCTACACTCTTGTTATTTGCAAAGGCTTGTATACACTAAATACCGAATTGGGGGATTCGAAGGGAGGTGATTGCGATAGTCTATGCTGCACCTAACGAGGCCAAGTTTTCAGGAGCTAGAGAGTTCATTTCGGGGAACATCCTAGTTGAGGGAAATGATCTCGACCAGGCCTGTTCGGCCGTATCAGAGGTATTTGTCGGCCACCGTCTTCACGCGCCAACTGTTCAGCCGGCACGCCATATTCAGGTAAATTACAAACGCCTTGATGCACTTGCAGTGTGCCTTTTTGATTACGGAAGAGAGGTGGAGGTTCAGCCAGATTTGTTGGACGATTTCTATCTCGTTCAGGTTCCGCTCCAAGGAGGTTCACGCATCAGATGCGGCAGCAAAGCCTTCGACAGCAGGGTGGGAATGGCCTCCGTATTGCCAGCACAGCGCGAATTTACACTGCGCTTGAACGAGGATTGTCAAAAAATTCTAGTTCAAGTTGATCGACGTAAACTCACCGCCAAGCTTGAAGCATATTTAGGTTGCAAGCTAACCAGGTCTCCAGACTTCGATATCTTTGCGCATGATATCGTGAGGCCCAATAGTCGGATGTATCATGCAATTGAAGGGCTGATGTCTTTGGCTATCGGTTCAGAGGGAGCAGGCCCAGGTCAATCAATTATTGCATCTGCCTTCGAGGATGCATTCATTTTTTCAATGCTCTTTGATGTCAAAAGCGATATGAGCTCTGCTATTCAAAACGGGGCTATCTCAAGCGCTTGTCCTAAGGCCGTAAGGCGGGCAGAAGAATATATCAATTCCAACCTTTCTGAACCGATCCGCATCGAAGACCTTGTTGCGGTATCAGGGGTGTCGGCCCGGTCGATCTTCGACGGCTTCACCCGCTTTCGCGATATGACGCCCATGCGCTACGTGAAGTTCCGCCGTCTGCACAAGGTGCGAGAGTTGCTGAGAGAAGCAGATGATACGACCATGGTTTCAAGCGTCGCAGTCGAATGGGGATTTAACCATTTTGGTCGTTTTGCGAAGGACTATGCTCAGGCATTTGGCGAAAGTCCGTCTGAGACGCTGCGGGCAGCAAAGAATGGCCACCGGGTAGCACGGCGAAATTAGCCCGCCTCTATAGCTGATTTGGTTTCCAGTCAGTTCGCAGTGAGTTGGCATGAAGATGGTGTATCAGTCGCTGCAAATCTTCCAGGTCGTCGTCACTAATACCCTTAAACAACCTATTTCGGGCGGCGCGGGTAGAGCTGTCGCACTGTTCGAAACGTGTACGCCCAGATTTTGTCAACGTGATGCTTGAAAAGCGCTTGTCATGCGTCATGGTCTCTTTCTTGATAAACCCTCGTGCAGCCATTTTGTCGACAAGGCGGCTAGCTACTGTTCTATCGATTACAGTCAACTCTGCTAGTTCCGCGACAGTCAACGGATGGTTCCCCTCACTCAGGCATTGCAGCGCCCGCCACTCTACTAGCTTCAGTCCATGTGCGCGCAAAGCGGAATTCATCATATCACGAATGCGGCTGTTGAGCTTAGCGAGTAGAAACTCTGGCGGTTCAAATCTGTCAAGATTCGCCGATGCTGCAGTTTCGGGCTCCTGATCTGCAATTCCTGTCATGTTTAGGACCGAAACATGAAGAATTTTGTTTGTCAACTGCATATTATGTGTTAATGCACATAATATAGATATAAGTTTGGAGCGAGACCTATGAAGATGACGATCATTGGCGGCGGGCCCGGGGGACTTTTTGCAGCGCTGCTTTGCAAGAAGGCCAAGCCCGATTGGGATATTGAGATCTTCGAGCGCAATAAGGCCGATGATACCTTTGGTTTTGGCGTCGTTTTTTCTGACGAAACGCTGGATGAATTTTTGAGCCGTGATAAAGCCGTGTATAATAATATCCGCAACGAGTTTGCTTATTGGGATGACGTTGCTATCCACTATAAAGGCAAAGAGATTAGGATCGCTGGAAATGGATTCTGTGGAACAAAAAGGCATACCCTACTTCGCATCCTTCAGGACCGCTGTATTGAACTTGGCGTGAAGATTGTCTTCGGTACCTACATAGATAGCGCAAATATTCAAACCCAATTTGCAGAAAGCGACATCATCGTGGTCTCCGATGGGATCAATTCCGAAATCCGAAATGCTTATGAACACCTGCTTGCCCCGACAACGAAGTGGCGCAGTAATCGGTTCTGCTGGATGGGTTCCACCCGCCCAATGGGAGAATTCAACTATTTCTTCCGGGAAACCGAACACGGCATCATTGTCGCCCATTGTTATCAATATGAAAAAGGTCATTCGACCTGGGTGTTCGAAATGGACGAAGAGACATGGGCCGGTCATGGTTTCGAAGAGCACGACGAAGAAGAGTCAAAGGCTAAATTAGAAGGTATCTTTGCTGAGGAGCTGCACGGCCATCCACTATTGTTAAACCGGTCAAACTGGCGCAACTTTCCCAGTGTTTTTTGCGAAAATTGGTTCTTTGATAATGTTGTTATGTTAGGCGATGCAAAAGCATCAGCGCATTTTTCAATTGGATCAGGCACAAAACTCGCTATGGAATGCGCGATCGGCCTTTCTGATGCGATTATTGAACATGCCGAAGACAGTGTCCAAAAGGCTTTTCAAGTCTATGATGACCAGCGTCGTACACCGGTTCAAATCACACAGCACAATGCAAATGTTTCGCTGGCCTGGTTTGAGCACATGAAACGTTCGTGGGACATGGAGCCCTATCAATTCGCTATGGTGGTGATGTGTCGTGCCAAATCTATTACCTATGATAACCTGATTATCCGCGATAAAAAATTTATTGAGGATGTGGATACCGAATGGTACGAGCGGCACTTCCGGGATACCGGCGAAGACCTGCGTAAATCTCGCCCGACGCCCATGTTTTCCAGTTTCAAATTGCGTGACATGAAATTACCAAACCGGGTAGTTATGTCGCCGATGGCTCAGTATTCGGCAGATGAAGATGGCAATTTGACTGACTGGCATAAGGTTCACTATGGTGGCCATGCTACTGGTGGGTTGGGCTTAATGTTTTGCGAAATGACCTGCCCTTCACCCGATGCACGGATTACGCGCGGTTGTCCGGGGATGTGGACCGATCAACATGAAGCTCAGTGGAAGGATATCGTTGATTTCGTACATACTAATTCCGACTGTAAGATCGCTATGCAGCTCGGTCATGCTGGCCGAAAGGGTGCAACTCAGCTCGGCTGGGAGGAGCAAGATCTACCAATAAAAGATCCATCAAAGCGCTGGCCGCTTCTTTCAGCGTCACCATTGCCCTGGGAGCCCAGTGTATCGGAAATCCCAGCTGAGATCACCCGCGAAGAAATGGACCGTGTAAAAGCCGATTTTGTGCAGGCTACGGAAAGATCGGCCCGAGCTGGTTTCGATATGCTAGAGCTGCATTGCGCACACGGGTATTTACTGGCATCCTTCTTGTCTCCGCTCACCAACCAGCGAAGCGATGATTATGGTGGCTCGATTCAGAACCGACTTCGATTTCCGGTTGAGGTATTCGAAGCAATGCGCGCCACATGGCCCATCGAAAAACCTATGTCAGTGAGAGTTTCAGGAACAGACTGGAAAGAAGGAGGACTGGACGAAGCGGATTTGATCGAGATTTCGGAGACCTTTGCCGCAGCCGGTTGCGACTTGATCGACTGTTCGGCTGGACAGACAATCCCGGATCAGGAACCTGTTTATGGCCGGATGTTCCAGACCCACTTGGCTGAAGCGGTTCGTAACGTACCCAAAATCGCAACCATGGCTGTTGGCGCAATCACTGAAGCATCACAGGTTAATACGATCCTGCATACCCGAAGAGCTGATCTGGTAGCACTCGGGCGCCCGCACATGTGGAATCCGAGCTTCACGCATCAGGCTGCCGCCTGGTATGGGACACGCAACGAAAGATCATGGCCCAAACAGTATATGGCTGGTGCCATTCAGGCCTTTCGTGAGGCAGAAAAAGCCAAGGAGCGGATGACCGATCTCCAGCATAAAGCTAAACCCGGTCGGCATACTTCCGTCTGACCATCTTCCAAATTACACAAATAGGAGAAACTAAAAATGGATGTACCTATCCTCGATATCGAAAATGCCCCAGAAAACTCTAAGCCATGGCTCGAAGCGACTGCTAAAAGTATGGGCGGATTTCTTCCTAATCTTTATCGCCAGATGGCAAACGCCCCGATGGTACTTGAAACCTATTTGACAATGAGCAAGCTTCTTTCCAAAACTAGTTTCACATTTGGTGAACAACAGCTGATCCTTCTCACTGCCTCCGCTCGTAATGGCTGCAAGTATTGCGTAGCAGCGCATTCTTCGGGTGCGCGAATGGCAAAACTTGACCGCGACGCCATAGACGCTGTGCGTGACGGTCGGCCCGCGGAAGATACCAAACTGGAAGCGCTGCGCCACTTCGTGGAAGAGGTCATGGAAACACGCGGTAAAGTTTCTGATCAGGCGATCAACCAATTCCTAGATGCTGGCTACACCGAAACTCAAGTCATGGAACTGATGATCGGTTTAGCAATGAAGACTTTGTCCAACACCTTTGCGCGGATGTTTGGGACGCCCCTGGAAACTTTGAATGCTAAAATGGAGTGGGCGGGCAACGACCGGGTCTAACCCCTCCGTAACCCAAAAAGTTAAGGCGCCGGGCATTTTTACCTGGCGCCAAAAATTTGCACGACTACAGACCAATAGGTAATCCGCGGCTCCAATGCTGAAAAGATTTGGAGCGGGATCTGGTTTTCTACGCGGCTCGCTGTTAGGCTAGCGGATGCGCTGACCGTGGCATCCCCATAACTTGACGTAATTGGCCTTTGGCAATCGCCAATTTCCCAGACAAATCGATGGACCCTGCGCGTCCACCAGACTGTTTATTGATCCAGGCTTTTGCCTTGGCATCGTCGTGAAACGTGTCAGTAATACTGTTCGGATTGTCGAAATTCTCAACGAATGCGTTCGCAATCAATTGCTGAATAGAGCCATCATCTTCCTTCCCGGTCGAGCCGTATTGTGAGATCAGCATCCGTTGACCCGCCTTAGTCAACGGTTCGAGCAACGTGTTGTTGAATCTGTTCGTGTTATAGCCGATTTCGCTAAAGTATTTATCAAAAGTGGCGTTCATCCAGGCTTCGCTGTAATCGCCGGCAGTGTTGTTTTTAATTTCGGATAGTAGGACCTTAATCTGGCGATAATTGTTATTTGCACCTTGCCCTCCGATTGGATCAAGAGTGTTTGCGGTATCACCCACAGCCATAACAACAGCACCTGATGGTAATTTCCCAACCGGTTTCTTATAGCATGGGCGGACCGCACCTTTCAGCCAACCTTTTTCGTCAGTCAATTCTGCATTCTTGATCCAATTGTAATCCCAAGGGTACATCTCTTTGAAAACAGACTTCGCAACATCTAATACTTCTGATCCAGTCGTGGCGTTATCGAATTTATCAATTGCACTACCCTCTTTGGCCTCAAAAACTAAACTCCAGCACTGATAGCCATCTTTGTGCCAATACGGCACGCTAAATTGCTCACCGTCAGAACCGTAAAAGTTGAATTTAATCCCATGGGTAAAATAGATACCATCTTTGGACCGGTCCATATCGACATTCTTTATTGTGATCAATGCAAGTTTTCGCTGCGCTTTGGCGTAAACGCTACGCTCTTCGTCGACATCAAACAGCTTGCCAATCTCTGCCTTACCCGCCGCAACAAAGGTGATGTCATGTTCCTGGGCGATCTTATCCAAACCTTCAACATCGATATTTCCAATAACTGTTTTACCGCCGCGTTCTTCAAAATCCTTTTCCCACCGATAGCTCTGAAGCCGAACATCAATCGCAAGTGCTGGGCGAGAAAATCGGCCCATTAGGTCCAGAAGTTGGCGCCCAGGTTTACCCGGTTTGGGCGAGTATTTGGGCGAGAACGTCAAATGAACACCATTGATTGGAGTTGTGTCTTCCCAATGGTTAATGCCCAGTTCTCTTTCTAGATCAAGCGAACCGGCAAACCTACAAGCAGTACCAGTGGGCGGTACTTTGGTCATCCAGTCTTTGCCACTTAACCCAGTGAAAATGCAAACGTCGTGCCCTTGCTCGATCAAACCAATACCTAGCACTAAACCGCTAACACCCGATCCAATTATCGCTACCTTACTCATGTTTTCTCTCCTCCAAAGATATTCATCTTCCCGCTCCACGCTCATTTCCGAGCGAACTATGCCGATAATTTTATGCCACCTCAACGCGCCTCCCGCTATCCGGATTGCGAATTTCCTATCCGCTGCCTGCGAACATTAACGCCACATTTCCTTTATCACTGGATAGCCAAACAAATTTAAATATTGACCCTGTTCGGCTTCTATGTGTGAATGGCTGTGGGAGTAATAGGGGCCAAAGTTTTGGACCCTTATATGAAAAGTAGAAATAAAAGGGAGAAAAAATGAAAAAGTTTTTTAATTTATTGGCGATAGCTGCAATTGGTGCAACGATTAGCGTGAAAGCTGTAGCAGCTGAGGAAGTTATAAGAGCGGTGCACGCGTTTCCTGGATTTCTTGTCTATACAAAGACTTTCTTGTCTTATGTGGATGAGGTGAATGCTAGAGGTAAAGGGGTAGTTCGCATTCAAGTTATGGGTGGTCCTGAGGCAATCAAAATGTTTGAACAGCCGAATGCTGTGCGCGATGGTGTTGTTGACATGGTTCACACGCCTGGATCATTCTATGGTGCTGCAGTTCCGGAAATTGATGCAATGGTTGCATCAACAAAAAATGCAACTGAAGCTCGTGCAAATGGCGGTACGGCGATGATGGATGCAGCGCATCAAAAACGCTTCAATGTCAAATATCTGGCTTGGATTGACTCCGGTGTTGGATTTAATATTTTCACGGTGAATGAGCCAAAGTTTCGCAGCTCTGATGGGGTTCTAGACATGAGCGGCGTGAAAATGCGCGATAACCCAATTTACACCGCGTTTTTGAAGTCTTTAGAAGCGACTACATCTCCTATGCCTTCAACTGAAGTTTATGGAGCGCTTGAAAAGGGAGTTATTGACGCGGCTCCATGGACGACTATTGGAATAACCGACCTTAAATGGAACAAGTTTCTAAATTATATGGTGGAGCCGTCCTTCTATTCAACTGACTTGGGCATTATTGTAAACTTAGACCGTTGGAATGGTCTGAGTGCAGAAGCAAAAGCCATACTTCAAGATGTTGCGATTGAATGGGAGCAAAAATCGCATAACGAGCGTATGGCCGATATTTCCAAATACAAAGCTGCATATAAAGAAGGCGGAATGGACTTTGTAAGCCATTCAGGCTCCGGTGGCGCTAATTATCTCAAACTAGCTTATGACTCAGTTTGGGCGAGGGCGACTGAGCGCATGACTGACAAGGGTGATGGAGGTGATGTAGCAAAACTGCGGGCTCTTTACGCGCCTGAATAATCTCTCAAAAGATTATTGATAAGGATTGGGCAATGAAACTGTTTTTTGCATGGCTAGACAGGCTGACAAATTTTCTGGCGATATTGGCGGGAATTTATCTGGTCTGGATTTTTCTGGCAATCATTTTTCAAGTCATTGCCCGTTCTGTATTTTTATATGGGTCCTCCCATATTTTTACCTTTATTGAATATGGACTGCTTTACATAACTATGGCGGGTGCGCCTTGGCTAGCAAGAGAAAAGGGCCATGTCTACATTGAGCTACTCACGGCCGCTGTCCCCGAACACATCCGTCCGGTCCTGTCGCGCGCTGTTGTCGGGCTGGTTGTCGCGATCTGTCTGATTATCACCTATTATGGGATCGAGGTGACAGTCCGGGCTTTTGTGCGCGATGAAATGGATATGCGCTCTCTTGATATGCCCAGATGGATGTTGATGATTTCTATGCCTATTTGTTTTGGGTTGATGTCCTTACAGTTTTTACGCTTTGTGATAGGTCCACAGACGCTTCATAGTGGAGAAGCGGGAATGCACGAATGATCTACGGGACAAATCTGTAATGATGGAATGGTACTTCGCGACTTTTTTTTTGTTGGGCTCCGTTCTGGGCCTCATGTTGTTGGGCATGCCAGTCGCTATCGCTTTTATCGGAGCCAATATAGCGGGTGCAATTTATTTTATGGGGGGATATGGCGATTTCCTGTCTCAGGCCTCAAGAGGCATTGGTCAACTTTTGAACAATGCCTTTCCTTCGCTGACCACATTTAATCTTATACCTGTACCAATGTTTTTATTAATGGGAGAATTATTTTTTCATGGGGGTTTGGCAAATCGAATGTTTGGAGCGGTTGAAGTTCTGATGGGCCGTTTACCAGGGCGTTTGTCTTACGTCACAGTCGCAGGTGGAACGGCGTTTGCCACTTTATCAGGATCCTCGATGGGTTCAACGGCGCTTCTTGGTTCCCTGATGGTGCCGGAGATGACAAACCGAGGCTACAAGAAACACATGTCCATTGGCCCAATTTTGGGAACAGGCGGTTTGGCAATGTTGATCCCACCCTCGGCTTTGGCTGTGCTTTTGGGGACATTAGCACAGCTTGATATCGGAAAACTACTGATGGGGGGCATTATGCCTGGGATCATTTTGGCGGCAATGTATGTGCTTTTGATCTGGTTCCAATGCCGGATCGATCCGGCCGCAGCCCCTGCCTATGATGTGGATTTGCCTCCGTTATCGCGCAGATTGATGCTCTTTGCACGCGATGTACTGCCGATGTTGTCGGTCATCATCGGCGTCATTTTTTTGATCATGTACGGCATTGCAACCCCCTCAGAATCCGCGGCCTTTGGTTGTTTGGGTGTTCTGCTGTTATGTGTCATTTTTCGAACGCTCAGTTGGAAGGCGATCGTTAACGCAACCGCAGGTGCCCTGCGCGTCACGGTAATGGCCTTTTTGATTATCTTTGGATCTGCTACATTCAGTGCGCTTCTGGCCTTTTCCGGAGCAAGTTCGGGGCTTTTAGCATGGGCAACATCCTTTGATTTAGCTCCTCTAACCATGCTGTTGATCATGTTTGGTATTCTGTTGATTTTGGGTATGTTCATGGATCAACTGTCTATGATGCTATTGACTGTGCCCATCTATTTCCCGCTGGCTACTCAGTTGGGGTTTGACCCGATTTGGTTTGCTGTCATCATCCTCTTGGCCCTTGAAATTAGCTTTACGACACCACCCTTTGGCCTCTTATTATTTGTGATGAAAGGGGTCGCACCGCCTGATACCAAAATGACTGACATTTATTGGGCAGCAATGCCTTTTATCCTCTGTGCTCTGACTGTTGTTGGGCTGATTATTGTCTTTCCTCAGATTGCGCTTTACCTGCCCAGTCTTGTGAAATAGCCCTCAATGGTTGCCATCCTTCCAGGTCTTTATGACTTTAAGTTCATGGCTAACATTACCATCGTAGGCCTGGGCATCTGAGCTTGTGGTTGAATTAAATGCACTGGAGGCAGCCTAACAGGAAAAGTCAATTCTCCTAACGGATACCTTGCCTAGGTGAGCCCGGCTAAAAACATTGGGCCTCCCCGCCAACGCGGAAAGCCAAATCCATTGATCATGACCACATCGATAACACCACCAGAAGTTGCGATCCCTTCATCAAGTATCTGCTGACCCTCTTTCTGCATAGCCATTAAAATCCGGTCTAAGACCTCTTTCCTTTTCAAAGGTTTACGTTTGATGCCTTTACGCTTGGCTTCGGCCTCAATTAACGCAGTCACCTCGGGATCCGTCGAACCGGATTTGTTCTGGCTGTAGTCATACCATCCCTTACCTGACTTACGACCGAACCGCTGCGCCTCGCAAAGCCTGTCGGCAATCTCGACGTAGCGCTCATCTGCGGGACGGTTTGCCGCCCGGCGCTTGCGCATCGCCCATGCAATATCGAGCCCCGCTAAATCCTGCATGGCAAAGATGCCCATGGGAAAACCAAAATCGGTCATAGCCTCGTCAACCTCGTGAGGGAGGGCGCCGTCTTCGATCATGTAGTCTGCCTCACGGCGATAGGCGGACATAATTCTATTTCCGATGAAACCATCGCAAACGCCTGCGGCAGCGATTGTCTTTTTGAGCCGGCGCCCAAGCGACATCCCGGTCGCCAGTGTATCAGCCGATGCTTTGGCTGCCACTATAATCTCTAGCAACTTCATAACGTGAGCTGGGGAAAAGAAATGCAGCCCGATCACCCGTGTTGGATCATTTACCGCCTGGGCGATTTCGTCTACATCTAAATAGGACGTATTAGTAGCCAGAACGGCGTTTGGCCTGGTTACCGCATCAAGTTTGGCAAATACGTCTTTCTTGACATCCATATCTTCAAACACGGCCTCGATAACCAGATCGCAATCTCCTAGGTTTGCATAGTCGGTTACTCCTCGGAATGCTTCCTTGGCTGCATTTGCCTGTGTTTTCGATATTTTACCAATAGAAAGGGCCTTGCCGATAGCTGCGTCGACCCTCTCCAGACCGTCGCACAAAGCATCTTCGTCACGCTCTACCATGGTCACCGAAAACCCAGACTGCAGGCAAGCCGTGGCTATGCCGGCGCCCATGGTTCCGCCTCCCACGATGCCAATATGGCGCAGTGGCAGGGGCTTGGCGTTCTTTGTACGCTCAATCTGACCAGCAGTGCGCTCAGCAAAGAACACATGGCGCAGACTAGCTGATTGTGGGCCAGACTTTAGCGCCAGGAAAGATGCGCGTTCAGCCGTAAAAGCTGCTTCGGTGGAGCCGCTCAAAGACAATTCCACCGCTTCGATCGCGGCTGCTGGTGCGATCTGTCCCCGCGTCCGGCGCCTGATCCTATCTTTCATGTTCTTAAAAGCAATGGGGTTACCAGGAACTGCTGGCGGCCTTGAACTCAATGGCTCGGGGCAGGGATGTTCGCCTGCTAACTCCGCCATGTGCCATGCCGCCCGATCCAGATCACCTTCGACCAATTCATCGATAAGCCCATATAAAAGCGCAGCAGAGGCCGAAATCTGTTCACCCTCGGCAATCATTTCAAGCGCTCGACCTGCCGTGATGAGACGCGGCAGCCTAACCGTTCCGCCCGCACCGGGGATCAAGCCCAACTTCACTTCAGGGAACCCGAACTTAGCCTCATTCTTTGCAATTCGATAATGGCAAGCAAGCGCCAATTCCAACCCGCCGCCTAGTGCGAAACCATCGATCGCGGCAATCCAAGGTTTGCTGGAATTCTCAATAGCGTACAAAACATCCGGTAGGTAGGGCTTGGTTGGCTCAGCGGAGAATTCACGCACGTCTGCGCCCGCACAGAATGTGCCGCCTTTACCACGCAACACGATTGCTCGGATTTCGGAGTTGTCTCTAACCTTTGCAAGTGCGTCCATTAATCCTTGTCGGCTCTCCTGGCTCAATGCGTTGACTGGTGCATTGTCCATCTTCACTTGGGCGACAGAGCCAGAGATTTGGACCGAGACACTCATTCGAAAGCCTGTAAACCGGTTTGCGCTCGCCCAAGGATCAGTGCGTGGATGTCATGGGTACCCTCATAGGTATTCACCGCTTCGAGATTCATGACGTGGCGGATTACGCCGTATTCGTCCGACACTCCGTTGCCACCATGCATGTCTCTCGCCTCGCGAGCTATGGCCAGCGCCTTGCCGCAGTTGTTGCGTTTGATCAGACTAATGGCCTCTGCAGGGGCTTGATATTC
>PYIJ01205541.1_pt1 | contig 23783 bp, 23 predicted proteins | sample 3578051 | NCBI WGS metagenome assembly PYIJ01 (sample SAMN08408021, study PRJNA431606) | Marine metagenome isolate SA_KN192-05_S13_5m, whole genome shotgun... | biome: marine; feature: oceanic pelagic zone; material: water; isolation source: surface water sample, 0.2-0.8 um fraction ... | reverse complement strand
TGAAATTCATGGTGATTGGGAGTATTGCCCAGATTATATCGATGAAAATTCTACTGTTTATTCATTAGGAGTCGGGGACTCAATAGAGTTTGATAATGAGCTAATACAAGCTCACGGTTGCCATGTTCATGCCTTTGATCCAACTCCATTTTCAGTAAATTGGATTTCTAATCAGAATACGTCATCTAAATTATCATTTCATCCATGGGCGGTATCTGATGGAGATGGAAAAATGAGAATGATACAAAGAGAGAATAAAAAAGGAAAAAAATCTAATGTGATGTGGACTGAGATTTCATCTCATTCAAATTGTGATGGCTCTATTGAAGTTCCTGTATTTTCAGTCCCATCAATTATGAAAAAACTTAATCATTCTTCGATCAGCTTAATTAAAATTGACATTGAAGGTACTGAATACCAAGTGATTGATCACATGATTGAAAATGGTATTTTTCCACAACAAATTCTTGTGGAATATCATCATAGATTCGATTACAAAGATAAGAAAATGACACAAAAGAGCCTCGCTAATCTTAGAAATAAAGGATATAAGATTTTTTCAATATCAGAGACTGGAAGGGAAATAGGTTTGATTAGAATAAACTAACTAATCATTGAGCACTCATTCTTATTTTATCGAGCTCTTTTTTTAGTTTAGGCTTCTCATCTTCAATTGATGCTGATGGAAAGCAGCAGGTCCCTCTTGGACATATAACGGTTGCTTCTCTCTCTGTTCCCTCAGAGACCCAACCGACATTGAGTATTTTGCTTACACTCCTTATTTGAAGTTTTGCTTGCTCAGGTATCTTGCCTGAACCTCCAATACCATTACAAGTATCGAATATTTCATTTATTGTTGTTTCAGCGTCATAACCCTGAGCTAGAAGTGCCGGCTTTAGATCGAGGCCAGCACATATTACATGCCAATTTCCTGCTGCATCTTTCCTTCTTATGGAATGACAAGAATATAATTTTCTCCCTTCATCTGAATTCAATATTGATATTTGTGATGACGGCTTTTTATCATCAATATATAGCATTCTGAATACTGCCCAATGTTCACAGGGCTCATTTAAAGATGTCATGTTGCCCCAGGGTATAGGTATTCCATTGCCTCGGTACACAGCCCTTAAATTTCCGGGAGGATATGCATCAAAATAGTGCCAGTGTGGGTAGGGAGAAACTGATGTCATTCTTCTCATGATCAGTGCGGTGGTCAATTCTAGCTTATTAGCTATATCAATTGAGTAGGAATTTTTTGCCAAGAATTGGCGAAAAGGTGTCTTTGGGCACAAAAGTGCTGCTGCAAAATAACTGCACTCAAAATCTCGCCATGCAAAAAGGATATCCTTGGCATCCATATTTGGCGCACCAATGTGATCCCGTCTCACAGAAGCTTTCCCTCCGGACACTTGAGGGCCTCTAGCACCATCTCCAGCATGAAGAATGAAATGTCCGATTTGATTGGCTAAATCGTATTTCAATCTAGCCGGAATCTTTTTTAATAGATTGTTTAGATAGATTATATTTGGTGTATCAAAAAAGGACCTGACGACTGTCTTTAGTGTTTTTGAGGTGGTTATATTTTCTCTTGATGTCTCACTTTCAAACCACTTTATTTTTATGCCCAGTCTTTTTGTTATATCCATCAGATCTTGCAGTGTGAGAGGAAATCTTTTCAGTCCAACTGAATCTGCAGCCCTCTCAATATCAGGGTATCTATTTTGATTTGATTCTTGATGTGCTCGAATTAATATATGAGCAAATTGTCTCCCAGTTGTTCCTGTTTGGGAGAGCATCTCTGGTATAGCTGATTGTAGAAGCTGATCAGAAAATAGAAATCCGGGTTCTAAAGGCATTCCTTTTACTGCACTTGTTTCTGGTGTGGGATCAATAGCTTTTGCATCGAGAGATTCATCAAAGAACCATTTTTTTTGTTTTTGAAATATTGTTGCAATCACTTCTACTAAGTCTTCAGATGGAACTCTTTTGCCATTTTCGATCATTGAAAGATACGAAATTGACGGGGCAGATTCAGGATTCATTTGAATACAACGTATCGACAAATCCTCCAAAGTTAAATTATTTCTCTTTCTTAGAGATTTGATCTTAGTTCCCAAAAAATGTGATTTTCTCTGAATCGAATGCATGAGTTTTCTCTTTTTTGTAAAATTTACAGTGTGAAATTTTCTTTGTAAAATTTTATATTTTTATAATGTAACATGCAACCATTAATCAATCGGAATCTTTGATGGATAAGAAAAAAGAAATAGCAAAACTTGAAGCAGACTGGTCTGAAAACAGCAGATGGAAAGGCATTACAAGAGGTTATAAAGCTGAAGATGTTATCAATTTGAGAGGCTCTATAAATATTGAATGCACACTCGCAAGACTGGGTTCTGAGAAACTTTGGAAGCTAGTGAATCAAGAAACTCCACTCTGTGCACTAGGTGCAATGACTGGAAATCAGGCAATTCAGGAGATACAAGCAGGACTTAAAGCGATTTATTGTTCAGGCTGGCAGGTTGCTGGAGACGGAAACAGTGGCGGTGAAATGTACCCTGATCAGAGCCTGTATGCAGTTGATTCAGTACCAAAAATGATAAACCGAATTAACAATGCACTTATAAGAACAGATCAAATTCATTCTATCAATAATGACTTTGAAATTGACTGGTTTGCACCAATAGTTGCTGATGCCGAAGCTGGTTTCGGCGGAAATCTAAATGCATTTGAGCTTATGAAAAATATGATAAAAGCAGGTGCTTCAGGCGTCCATTTCGAAGACCAACTGTCTTCAGCAAAGAAATGCGGTCACATGGGGGGAAAGGTATTAGTTCCCACAGGCGAGGCAATTGCTAAGCTTATCTCAGCAAGATTGGCCGCAGATGTTATGGATATTCCTACTGTATTGATAGCGAGAACAGATGCGGATGCTGCAAATCTAATAACATCAGACATCGATGAGCGCGATCACGAGTTTCTCACAGGAGAAAGAACATCAGAAGGATTCTTTAGAACAAAAGCGGGTATGGATCAAGCCATATCGAGAGGGCTAGCATACGCTCCTTATGTAGATATGTTGTGGTGTGAAACATCAAAACCAGATCTTGAGCAAGCACAAATATTCGCTGACGCTATTCATGCTGAATATCCTGATCAGCTTCTTTCTTATAACTGCTCGCCTTCATTTAATTGGAAGTCTAATTTAGACGAAGAAACAATGAAGCATTTTCGCGAGAAGCTCGGTGAAATGGGATATAAATTTCAATTCATTACTCTTGCAGGATGGCATGCTCTCAATACAAGTATGTTTGAATTAAGTAAAGCATATAAGAAAAACGGAATGTACGCCTATTCTCAATTACAAGAACGTGAATTTAAATATGAAAGTGATGGGTTTCGTGCAGCAAAACACCAATCGTTTGTGGGTGCCGGTTATTTTGATGCTGTCCAAAATACAATCATGGCTGGCCATTCTTCGACAACAGCAATGGATGGCAGTACAGAAGAAGAACAATTTGATGACAAGGAGTAAATAAATTATGGAAATCAACGAAAATATGAGCACATCTGAAAAATCAAGAGATAAGATCGTATCTGATTCAGATTTTTTTTCACTTCAAAGGCAACTCGTGGATCTGAATGCGGATGGACAATATCAAACCTCTCCGATCGAGGAAGAATAATCTATCAGATTATGAGGAGCTAAATAATCTCTTCGTTGAAAAACAATTCTTCGAATTCATAGAGAGTGAGCTACTTCCGAGCATATCAATAAGTTCAGAAAAATTCTGGATAGAACTTAATCAAATAATTGAAAAATTTTCCCCGTGTAACACATCTCTCCTAGCACAGAGAGATGTGTTACAGAGAAAGATTGATGCTTGGTATGCGAGCAAAAAAGACAACCAATTTAACATGGATAGTTACATCAATTTCCTTAAGGAAATTGGGTATATTGCTCCAGAAGTAGAGCCATTCAAGATAAAAACCCAGAACGTTGACGATGAAGTTTCAAAAATTGCAGCTCCTCAGTTAGTTGTTCCTGTAAGTAATGCAAGATTTGCAGTAAATGCTTGTAATGCACGTTGGGGAAGTTTGTATGATGCGGTTTATGGTTCAGATTTGATTCCAAAAAAGCGTGGCAAAGATAGTGGGCAAGGATATGATTTAGAAAGAGGCGCCTTGGTTATTAAATATTCATTTGATTTTTTGGATAGAGTCATTCCTCTAGAACAAGCAAGTCATAGCAATGTTGAAAATTACTTTTTAGAATCCTCATCAAACGAACTAAGTTTTAATGCCCGATTAAAAAACGGAAAAATAGTTTCCCTGAAGCATAGGAATAAATTCATTGGTTTTGCTGAATTTGGTGATGCAACATCCTATCTATTTAAGAATAATGATCTTCACATTGAAATTACTGTTAATGCTTGTCACGCGGTCGGGAGGACTGCACCAGGAAATGTGTCTGATATTAAAATTGAGTCTGCTGTATCCATCATTCTTGATTGCGAGGATTCTGTAGCAGCAGTTGATTCTAAAGATAAAATAAACGTTTATCATAATTGCCTTGAACTTATGATGGGCTCCCTATCTTCAACATTCATAAAATCTGGGAAAAATTTTACTCGAACTCTTAATGAGGACAGAAGTTATACATCAAAAAAAAATGAATCATTTTTTCTAAAAAGTCGAGCATTAATGTTTATAAGAAATGTTGGTTGTCATATGAAGACCGATGTTGTTTTGGACAAACAAAAAGAATCTGTATACGAAGGTCTTTTAGATTCGATAGTTACAGTTGGATGTTCAATTGCAGGAATGAATAATTCTACAAAATTGGTCAATAGCAGACACAACAGCATATATATTGTGAAACCAAAATTACATGGCCCCGAGGAGTGTGCATTTTTTAATAGCTTGTTAGGCGATGTAGAGTCTATGTTTAATCTTCCTAATCACACAATCAAGGTCGGATTGATGGATGAGGAAAGGAGAACGAGCTGTAATTTAAAGAAATGTATATATGAGCTTAAGGACAGAATTGTATTTCTTAATACAGGTTTTCTCGATAGAACGGGAGATGAAATTCATACAAATATGAAATTAGGGCCCGTGAATTACAAAGAGAGAATTAAAGAAGATATCTGGTATGAGAGCTATGAAAAAAATAATGTCAAAGCAGGAATAGAATGTGGCTTCACTGGTAAAGCCCAGATTGGAAAAGGTATGTGGGCAAAGCCTGATGAATACAAAGAGATGATGGATGTGAAGTACAACCAGCTAAAATCAGGCGCGAGTTGTGCATGGGTTCCTTCACCAACCGCGGCCACTCTTCATGCAATTCATTACCATGATTACGCGGTAAGAGATTATCAGTTGCGTCTTATAGAGGATAATGATGAAGATTTTATAAGACGTATTCTTACTCCTTCTGTAATTCCCAAAAGCAAGATGAAGATAGAATTAATTCAAGAGGAATTAGATGCAAATATTCAGAGTATTCTTGGTTATGTTGTGCACTGGATAAACTCTGGAACTGGATGCTCAAAAGTTGCTGATATAAACAATACTTTTCTAATGGAGGATAGGGCAACGCTTAGGATTTCATCTCAGCATGTTGCTAACTGGTTATTGCATGATATCTGTTCGAAAAATGATGTTATCCAGTCATTGAATAAGATGGCAGCATATGTCGACAAACAAAATGAAAATAATGGTGAATATTTGAATTTAAAATCAAAAAATAATTCAAGTATTGCCATGCAAGCGGCCGATGAGTTAATTTTTAATGGTGTAGATTCTCCCAATGGTTATACCGAGAAGGTATTGCATAAATATAGGAAGTTGCTAAAAATTAATTAATAAAATAATTGCATAAATATGCAAATTAAATATATAATATGCGCATATTAATAGATATACAGTTTTATGCCGCAAGCAATACACAATCAGACATCAAGACATGAAGCTATTCGTGAGTTGTTGCTTTCTGAGTCAGCTTCGACTCAAAAATCCCTTGTTGAACAACTTAATAAAAAAGGTTTTTCTGTTACCCAGTCTTCTGTAAGTAGAGATTTAAGAGAAATAGGTGCCGTTAAGTCTAATCATGGATACTCATTAATTTTATCTGAGAAAGCTAATAATCAAATTAAAAATAATGTGCTTGGATTGATAGAGAAAATTCAGGAGGTTGGGACAAATCTTCTCGTGATAAAAACAGCTATTGGTTCTGCTCAGCAAGTTGCTCTCTATTTAGATAATTGTGATTGGTCTGGAATCGTTGGAAACATTGGTGGTGATGATACAGTCTTCACTGCTGTATCCAATAAAACAGCTCAAAGAGCTCTTCTCAATAAAATAAACTATCTGGCTACATCAAGCCGCTAAAAACTCTCAAAAGATATTCTAATCATGGATAACACTCCTATAGTTCTTGCGTATTCTGGTGGTTTAGACACAAGTTTTTGTATACCTTGGATAAAAGAAAATTACAGTAAAGATGTGATCACTCTCACTGTAGATACTGGCGGTTTAAGCGAAGAAAAAAAAAGGAAGATTAAAAAAAGAGCAATATATCTAGGGGCCAAAGAACATTATCTAATAGACTCAAAAGATGAATACTTCGAAAAAATTATCAAATATCTTATTGCAGGCAACATAAAAAAAGGACAACTTTATCCTTTGTGTGTTGGTGCAGAAAGGGGCTTGCAAGCTGAGAAGCTTGCTTCATTCATGTTGGAGAAAAATCTTCAAACTGTTGCGCATGGATGTACTGCCGCCGGCAATGATCAGATAAGATTTGATGTTGCACTGAAAACAATCAATCCAAAAATAAAAATAATTGCTCCAGTCAGAGATAACAACTGGCTAAGGGAAGAGCAAATTGATTTTCTGAAAAAGAGAAAGTTATATTTAGATGAATCAGAAACTTCTTATTCGATCAACCACGGATTGTGGGGTGTGACAATTGGAGGGATTGAAACCTTAGATTCATGTGAGACTATACCTGAAGATGCCTGGCCTCTCTCAAAATCTGCTTTCAGCTCACCAAGAAAACCTTCACAGCATAAATTAACTTTTGATCAAGGTATTCCAAAAAAAATAAACGGAAAATCTTATAACCCTGTTCAGCTAATCGAGAAGTTAGAAAAAATAGCTTGTGAATATGCAATAGGAAGGGGTATACATCTTGGCGATACAATTTTAGGAACCAAAGGAAGAGTTGCTTTTGAGGCACCTGCAGCAATAATTTTAATTGAAGCTCATCGTGAATTAGAAAAACTTGTTCTCTCATCTCATCAAATTAAGGCCAAAGAAATACTTAGCTCTATATACGGTGATCTCATTCACGAAGGAAAGCAATTAGACCTTGTTTGTGAAGATATAAAGACTTTCTTCTCTTCTTCTCAGAGACGAGTCACCGGTGAGGTAAGTTTTTCATTAAAACCAGGAAATTTATTTATTTCAGGAGTTAAATCTAAACATTCTCTTCTCTCTGCATCATCTGGAAAGTATGGCGAAAAGATAGGTGATTGGTCCGCTGAAGATGCCAGGGGTTTCTCAAATATATTGTCGATATCAGGTTCGCTTCAATCAATTGCATCTGGAGATTATTGATATGAAAACAATACTTGCAGATAAAATTGCCTCAGTGGCTCTCAATAAAGATCTACATAATGAAGTCAGATTATCAAACAATATTACATGTGAAGAGGGAGTCTTAATAGCAGTTAAGATTCTTAATAATAAATCAAGATACAATCGTCTTGAGCTTATAAGTGGACGAATGTCTTCAATTCAAGAGGGCGATGTAATTGTTGGTTCACTTGGACACAGGGATGCGTTATTGGGATATTCGGGTTCCCTGCCAAATCACTTGGAAGTTGGTTCCATAGTTCAGATTTTAAATATGGGTGGGGTAATGGGTATTTGTAAATCATATAACCCAGATGTTGGGCCCCCGTTTGATTGTGAGGTGCTAGGGTCAGTTTTATCCTTTCCATACTTAGGTGAGAGAGTCGGTATTACCTCTCGAGTTGGACTTTATCCTTATCAAGATAGCATTAAGATAAAAAAATTTAATATTCCAGTTATAGCAATTGCTGGAACATGTATGGATTCAGGTAAAACGGTAGCGGCATGCTCATTGATAAGTCGTTTAAGAAAAATGAATTTATCAGTAAATGCATGCAAAGCAACAGGAATATCTTTGAGAAGAGATATTTTGGCTATGGAAGACGCAGGAGCTATAAGAACAATGATATTTTCTGATTTTGGTATAGTCTCAACTTCAGTAAATAATGCTTCATCACTTACAAAATTATTATTAAACCACCTCTCCGAGGACAGCCCCGATATTATAGTAATTGAATTGGGTGACGGTCTAATGGGATCTTATGGAGTTGAATCGATTCTTAAGGACAAAGCAATTAAGGATATATTAAGTTCGGTTATTCTTTGTGCAAATGATCCTGTTGCAGCCTGGGGCGGAACAAAACTTCTAAGAGAAAGATACGATATTGAGCCCTCTCTTATCACGGGCCCGGCAACTGATAATACAGCAGGTTCTGAGATAATTAATAAAACCCTTAATTTGAAAGCTATAAATGCCTTATCAGATGGTCAAAATTTCGGTACTGCAGCTGCCGAGTCAATTAATTTAATAAGCAAGGGTCAATAATTTGAAAATTAAATCCATAATTTTAGGTTCTAGCGGTTATGTTGGTTGTGAGTTAATCAGATTAATTGAGATGCATCCTAATTTTGAGCTTACTTCGATGATCTCAGAAAGTCATTCGCGTAGGAAGATTTCTGATGTATTTCCTCACCTAAGTTTGGCTAATAAAGAACAGACCTTTGATAGCTTTGACAGCTATCTAAAGAATATTGATGTTGATGACAATATAGCTTTATTCAGTGCTGCACCGCATGGGAAATCGGCTTTATTGATATCAAGAGTATTATCTGAATTATCTAATCAAGTATGTGAAATAAGAGTTGTGGACTCATCCGCAGATTTTCGTTTTCCTATCAAAGAGGATTTCAAGAATGTTTACGGTTTTGATCATCCAAAGCCAGACCTACTAAAGCATTTCATTTCTGGTGTTCCAGAACTCATAAATATTAAACAAGAGAAGTATGCCGCTCATCCAGGCTGTTTCGCTACAGCAGTTACCCTCTCGATAGCACCTCTAGTCACTTCAAATATAGTGAGAAATGAATTTAGTATCAATGCTGTAACTGGAAGTACTGGTTCTGGAAAGCGACCCAAGGAGAATACTCATCATCCGGAGAGACACAGTAATTATTTTTCATACAATGCTTTGACTCATAGACATGCCCCTGAGATAGAGAGCCTAATAAAGAAAAGAGCAGTGCAAGATGTAAAAGTAAATTTTGTGCCATGCTCCGGACCCTTTTCACGAGGCATTTATTCCACCTGTTTTGCTAAATTAGTTCAACCTCTCTCAATGAGTCAAATAACTAGTTTATATAAAGATTTTTACTCTAAAAATATTTTCATTCGAATAAAAAGTGAGCCACCAAGAATTAAAGATGTTATCGCTTCAAATCATTGTGATATGTCCTTTTCTATAGATGGTCGTAATCTTGTTGTAATGACGGCTATTGATAATTTAATCAAAGGAGCTGCAGGCGGCTCAATGCAATTAATGAATAAATTATGGAATCTTCATGATTATCAAGGCTTACAATCAAGTTCAGTACCTTGGATCTAGTTATGAATAGAGATTTTTTAAAAAAAGAAGAAAAGTCACTCATACAAGCATATTCGCAGTTACCAATTTCTGTGGCTGAAGGATATGAATGCGAATTGATAACAAATGATGGTGAAAGAATAATTGATTTTTATGGAGGACATGCTGTTGTTCCTCTCGGTTATGGACATAAAGGATATATTGATGCAGTTCAAACTCAAATGAAGAAACTATTATTTCAAAGTAATTTACTACCATTAGATATTCGCGCAAATACTGCATCTCAGCTATTATCAATCTCACCAAAAAATCTAAAAAAAGTTTTTTTTGTCAATTCTGGCTCTGAGGCAAATGAAAACGCATTAAAAATTGCCTGTCATTACACAAAGAGAAAAAAAATATTATCAATTTCACATGCTTTTCATGGTAGGACTGCAGCCGCCGCCGCTGTAACGTGGGGCTCTGAGTCTTGGTATGGTTTTCCATCAAAACCATTTGAGGTCGAATTTATTCCCAGAAACAACTCAGACCTTGCTAGAAAAATGATTAATAGTGATATTGCAGCGGTAATAGTTGAGCCTATTCAAGGTGTAGCTGGCGCCTTCGATCTATCAGAGGAATTTCTGAAATCAATCAGAGATGCTTGTAATGATCACTCAGTATTAATGATAGTAGATGAGGTCCAAAGTGGTATGGGAAGATCTGGCAAATACTTTGCTATACAAAATTTTAATATTGAGCCTGACATAATGACTGCAGCAAAATCACTGGGGGGCGGTTTACCGTGTTCAGTAATTTTTATAAATAGCCTCCTAGATGAGACTATTAAAAAAGGCGAACTAGGATCAACATTTGGAGGTAATCCAGTTATTTGTTCAGCAATAGAATTCGTAATTCAACTTATCAAAGAGAAAAATATTCTGAAAAATGTTATCGAAAGAGAGAAAGAAATTCGTGAGTTTTGTATCACAGGTCCTGTCAATGAGATTCAGGGTAAAGGTCTGTTATTGGGCCTGCATACAGAACTGCCTGCCCAGGAGATTCAAAAAAAATTATTAAAAAAGAACATCTTAACCGGTTTAAGTTCAGACCCAAATATTCTCAGACTTCTTCCACCCTTAGTTCTTAGATCAGAGCATATAGAGAGATTGAGCGAGGCTCTTTCAGCTATTTAGAAATTGACTGTCGCATAAAATAAAGATGAATTATTATAATGATATAACTGAATTAAGCTCAGATGAGATTAATTTTCTTTTGGATCTCGCTAAAAGATTAGAGCTTAATCCTGAACCATCCGCACTTAAAGGCAAGGTGCTTGGTCTTTTATTTTTAAATCCCTCATTAAGGACAATGACATCATTTCAATCTGCAATGATTAGACTTGGGGGAGGCTCTTTTGTTGTTTCTCCGGATATGTCGATACATGGCCTTGAGACGCGAGATGGTGTAATTATGGATGGAAAATCTGCTGAACATATAAAAGAAGCTATACCAGTGATATCTTCCTACTCTGATGTTATTGGAATACGTTCTTTCGCCAAAATGAATAATTTGAATGATGATATCGAGGATTGTGAGTATAAAAAATTAATAAATCTCGTTGATAAACCATACATAAATATGGAGTCAGCTATTAGACATCCGTGCCAGAATCTGGCTGATTGGAAGACTTTAAATGATTTTGATATTCCCAGACAAAATGGAAAATTTGTTTTGAGCTGGGCTTATCACCCAAAAGCACTTCCATTGGCTGTCCCAGTATCAACTTTGAATATGGCGGTTCTCAGAGGTATGCATGTAACTATTTTGAGGCCCAATGAATTCCAATTACCTGAATCTGTTATGGATAAAGCCAGATTAATTGCCAGCGACACTGGGGCTAAAATAGAAGAGACTACAGATATTCATGAGGCTATGTCTGATGCAAACATTATTTACGCTAAATCATGGGTCTCCCCAAGCTATTATGAAAATCTCGAGGAAGAAAATAAAATACGGTCTAAATATAAAAACTGGTGTATTTCAGAGTCATGGTTTAAAGAAGCTAAAAAATCATGCCGTTTTATGCACTGCCTACCTGTCAGAAGGGGAGTCGTGGTAGATGATTCTGTTTTGGATGGCTCAAGAAGTATAGTTATTTCAGAAGCAAAGAATCGATTATTAGTACAAATGGCAATTCTTCACACACTTTTAAAATAATATGGCAATAATTTATGAGTAAACACAATAATACAATCTCTGCTCTCAACAATGCAGCACCATACATTAAGTTATACAAAGACAAGATTTTTATAATAAAAATTGGAGGCGAATTATTAAGAGATATTTCATCGGCAAGAAAATTATTAAAACAAATAGCCACAATTCATCAGTTTGGAATAAAGGTCATTTTAGTTCATGGGGGAGGACCACAATTGACAGAAATGATTGAAAAATCTGGACAGGTGAGCGAATTTAATAATGGTAGAAGAGTGACCGATCAAAGTACTATCAGTCATGCTGTTATGGTATTGAATGGAGAAGTTAATACAAAATTATTAGCAATTTCCGTTGAATTGGGTATACCTGCAATCGGCATCAGTGGCATTGATGGTGGCATGATAGTGACAAAAAAAAGGGAAAAAAATAAAGATGAAACAGGGGCTTTAATTGACTATGGGTATGTTGGAGATATTTCTTCTGTGAATATGGATATATTAAATACTCAATTAGACGCTGGTTATATTCCCATTATAAGCTCTTTGACTGCAAATACTGATGGCGTGATACTTAATGTTAATGCAGATACTATTGCTGCAACAATCGCTTATGAGTTGAGCGCTGAAAAATTAATTCTTATGACTTCAGTTCCCGGTATTTTAATGGATACAAATGATAAGACTTCATTAATTTCCTACATAAATCATGACAGTTTGAAAAAAATGAAATCAAACGGAAAACTCACAGATGGAATGCTTCCAAAGGCAGACGCAATAGGACTGGCACTTGATAATGGAGTATCAAGGGTTCATATTATATCTTCAAATAGTGAAGATAGCCTCTTGACGGAGATATTTACAAATCATGGGACTGGCACTTTAATCGTAAAAGACCTAACAAATCTCACTACTAAGGAACAATTAGGAGAATCAAATGAAGCGACTTTGGGATAAAGGTCTTCCCTTAGATGAAAAAATCTTAAAATATACTGCTGGGGAAGATCATGCCCTTGATCATAGGTTGGTATCTTATGACATAAAGGCAAGTATTGCTCATGTGGAAATGCTCGCAAACTGCAAGCTTTTAGAGATTGATGACTCAAAAATGATTATCGAAGGTTTGATTGCTCTTTTGAAAGATTACCAAGATCAGAAATGGTCAATTCGTCTTGAAGATGAGGATGTACATACTGCTATTGAAAAAAATTTGATTGAGAAAATAGGAGAGGTAGGTGGAAGAATCCATTTAGGTCGATCCAGAAATGATCAAGTTCTCACTGCATTAAGATTGTATTACCTTGATGCAATTGACGAAATCATAATCAGTGCAGAAAAATTATGCGAGGAAATACGAGTATTAGATGGTAAACAGGGCTCAATTAAATTACCTGGAACAACGCACATGCAACATGCAATGCCTTCATCGGTATCGCTATGGTGTGGAGCTTATATAGAAGCCTTTGAAGACAATATAGAAGGAATGATTCAGGCTAAGCGTCGTTCAAATAAGAATCCACTTGGAAGTGCTGCTGGATATGGAACACCAGGATTACCAGTTGATAGAACATTCACAACAAAGAAACTTGGCTTTGAAGTGACACATGAGCCTGTCACAGCACCTCAGTTGTCTCGCGGGAAAGCAGAGTCGCACCTTTTATTTGAGCTTTCACTATTAATGCAAGATTTAGGAAGACTTTCCAGTGATCTTCTGCTCTATTACACCCAAGAATATAGTTATATTGACCTCGCCGTTGAGGTTACAACTGGGTCATCAATAATGCCTCAAAAGAGAAATCCCGATGTACTAGAATTAATAAGAGCTTCTTCAGCTACAGTATTGTCGTGTTTGAATGAGAGTATGATGGTAATGTCAAAACTTCCATCTGGTTTTCAGCGTGATCTGCAGAAAATTAAAGCTCCTCTCTTTAAAGCTATTGATAATACAATAGAGAGTCTTGATATTATGGCTTACGCAATATCAACCATGAAATTTTTACCGGAAAATATCAAGCTCGACGATGATCTATTCGCTGCGGAAGAAGCGTACAAGCTTGTTCTAAATAAGGGCCTTTCATTCAGAAAAGCTTACCAACAAATAGCCAGTAAATATAAAAAATAAAGTTATTCAGAATCTGTCTCGTATTCACTAGATTCATAAAATTGTGATGCAGTATGGGTAGCATTAAGTGCATCATTAAACGGAATATGCTCTTCTAATGGTTTGCTCTCTCGATAAGCCACCCTGGTAGACAGATAAATTGCAAGGATCAAATGAGTGATTCCTGTAAATATGAACAATCCGCTAGATTTGGTGTAAGCCATTAATCCGGAAGATATGATAGGTCCAATGATAGCACCAATTCCATACATCAAAAGAAGGCTGCTAGATACCATAACAAACTCATTTGGATTGGCATTGTCATTGGCGTGAGCAACAGTCACTGCGTATAAAGGGAATGTCAGCCCCCCCCAAAACAAACCTGTAATTATGAGTCCCGATAGATTTAAATCATCAATTACTGAAACAATCAGGAAAGATATGGTTGCACTTAGTGCGGCTGTTACAATTGTTATTTTTCTTCTTCCGATTTTGTCTGATAAATATCCAACTGGCCACTGAAAAATTGCACCTCCAACTATCACCGCAGTCATAAAATAAGCTGTAAAGGAGATATCAACATAAACATCAGATATAAAAATTGGTGCAAGCGACCAAAAAGAACCATTTGCAAATCCAATAAACAAGCAACCAACAACAGCCGCCGGAGATATTTTGTAGAGTTTTTTGAGATTAAAGGACACATCTTGATCAACATATGGTGCTGGAGAAGTTGATAAAGCTATTGGGATGGCGGCTATAGTGACTAGAATCGATATAATAGCAAATAGCTCTATTCCATCGGGCTCATACAATAACATTAAAAATTGCCCAACCGCTTGAACTGACAACGTAATCATTACATAAACAGAGAAAATTACTCCGCGATTTTCATTAGAAGAACGATTGTTGACCCAACTTTCAATCACCACAAAAAGAACAGCAAAGCAAAATCCGGTTAGCATTCTCATAAAAATCCAAAACCACGAATACAAGATCAGAGCATGAATGAGGGCTGTAGTCGAAGCGATCGCCGTCATTGCAAGAAAAACTCTTATATGACCAACTCTCTTTACAAGATGAACACCCAGTAGACATCCAATAGTAAAGCCAAAAAAATATGCAGCACCCATCAATCCAATTGAGGTAGTGGAGAATGATTCGACACTTGCTCTTATTGGAAGCAATGTTCCCTGCAGTCCTTGACCTGTAAGAAGGATTGCTACACTGACCAAGAGCGCAGATACAGGTTTAAGAGCTTCTTTCATTTTTTAAGTAAATGTATGATTGAATTATGAATTTCTATCAACAGAGAATTGAGCGATAGATATTAATGCCTCTTTATATACAGAGTTTTTTAGATTGGATAGGGATTCAATGGCTCTATTTGAAAAATCTACTGCTTTTTTTGTTGTATACTCAATAGCACCTGTTTTTGAAATAACATTCTGGATTGCCTCTAACTTGTCAATATCTCCTCCTTCAATGGCTGACTGTAACATCTTTTTTTCATCGCCTTCGCTCATCTTAATGGCGTGAATTATGGGTAGGGTGGGTTTACCTTCAGAAAGATCATCACCAAGATTTTTTCCAATTTCTTCTTCCGAAGCCATATAATCCATTGCGTCATCTATTATTTGGAAAGCAGTTCCTAGATTTTTCCCATACTCAATCATCATTGAAAAATCATTTTCATGATCACAATTTGCAAGAATGGCTGAAACGTGACAACCAGCTTCAAACAGGCATGATGTTTTTCTGTAAATAACTTCGAAATATTGTTCCTCTGTAATTGAGGCATCATACACATTTGTTAATTGCATTACCTCGCCGGTAGCAATCATGTTTGTGGCATTCGCAAGGACTCCCATAACATTCATATTGTCCAGTGTTACCATCATCTGAAAAGCTCTTGAATATAAGAAGTCCCCAATCAAAACACTCGCCTGATTTCCAAAAACAGTGTTTGCTGTCTGTTGACCTCTCCTTTTTTTTGATTCATCCACAACATCATCATGGAGTAATGTAGCTGTATGAATGAATTCGATAATTGCAGCAGCAGTGATGTGCTCCTCTTTTTCATAGTTAAGTGCACGAGCAGCAAGCAATACAATTAGAGGTCTGATTCTTTTTCCACCGCTATTAATAATGTACTCTGAAACTTTTGAAATCAGCATTACATCACTGTGTAGATTTTTTCGAATCAAGAGATCAACCTGTTCAGCATCATTTTGAATAATTGATTTGATTTGATTGAAATCGCTCAGAGATTTATTCTTTTTTGTAGTTTTCATGAATTTCACAAGAATTAAAGTCTAATTATAAGATGAAAATAGAAAAAAGAATTAATTAATTTATATTAATCAATAGTTAGGCGACCTTAATTTATTCACAATGACGTTGACCTGAGGTGATTCTATCTATACTATTTCCGGTTCATTATTAAGTCGAAAAATGAAATTAGAAAAATAAAATCATTTCATCTGATTAAACATATTTTCGATGAATAAATATCACTTATAGTTGATGACGGAGAGGCAGAAATGTACGCAGTATTTCGTTCAGGTGGCAAGCAGTATCGCGCACAAGAGGGCGACAGGATCAAATTAGAAAAAATTAATGCTGATGAGGGTTCAAATATTAATTTTGATGAAGTAATGATGTTTGGAGAGGGTTCTGATGTAAAAGTCGGCTCTCCGTTTTTACCGAAGATATCAGTCGTTGCTAAAGTCATTAAACAAGGCAAAAGTAAGAAGGTGCCTGTTGTTAAATTTAAACGAAGAAAAAATTATCTCCGTCAAGGGACGCACCGACAGTTTTTTACAGAAATCGAAATTGTTTCAATTGGCTCGGAATCAGCACAAAAAGTAGCTAAGAAAAAAGTTGCTAAAAAGACTGCTGCAAAAAAAGTAGCAAAGAAGAAAACATAAAAAATTAAGCATTCTATTTGAATCTGATATAATTTATAGACTGACTGGGAGAACAAAATGGCACACAAGAAAGCGGGTGGAAGCACAAGAAATGGAAGAGATTCTGAAAGTAAGAGACTCGGTGTAAAACTCTTTGGTGGTCAGTCTGTGTCGCCGGGTAACATCATTGTTCGGCAAAGAGGGACAAGATTTCATCCTGGAAAAAATGTTGGCTTGGGACGTGATCATACTCTGTTTGCAAAGTCTGCTGGACATGTAAAATTTGAGAAAAAAGGAATTAAAAACAGACAATACGTCAGTGTGGTCTAATTTTTATTCAACTTAACTCTTTCTCCCCGCTATTGCGGGGTTTTTTTTAGCTGATTAAAATGATTTATTATGAATTTTGTAGATGACATTGATGTTCGTGTTGCCGCTGGATCAGGTGGGCATGGCTGCCTGAGTTTCAGACGTGAAAAATATATTCCAAGAGGAGGTCCAGACGGTGGTGATGGAGGAGATGGAGGTAGCGTATTTTTCATTGCTAGTGACGCAACAAATACACTAGTAGATTTTAGGATCTCAAAAATTTATCGCGCTGAGAATGGCGCTCAGGGATCTGGTAAAAATATGACAGGAAAATCTGGTGCAGATCTCGAGATCATTGTACCCGTTGGCACAACAATTTCTGATTTGGATACCCAGGAAGAGATTGGTGATTTAAAGAGGCACGGCGACCGCATTAAGGTGGCTCAAGGCGGCGAGGGAGGCCTCGGAAACGCTCGCTTTAAAAGCAGCACAAATCGTGCTCCAAGAAAAATTACAAAAGGCCAAGAAGGTGAATCTCGTCATCTTCAGCTTGAATTAAAATTGATTGCCGACATAGGATTACTTGGGATGCCAAATGCAGGCAAGTCTTCACTCATAAGAAAAATGTCCAGCGCTAAACCCAAGGTTGCGGATTATCCTTTTACTACGCTTTATCCCAACCTAGGTGTTGTGTCAGTTGGGATGTTACAAAGCTTTGTTATGGCCGATATTCCAGGTTTAATTCAAGGTGCAGCTGAAGGTTCTGGTTTAGGTTTGGAGTTTTTGAGGCATCTTGAAAGAACAAAGATACTTCTTCATATATTGGACCTAAGTCCGGATAATGTTGAGATGGAACCTATCCATGCGTTCAATGATATCGATAGTGAGCTCAAAAAATATTCTCAAGAACTTTATAAAAAACCTCGCTGGCTGGTCTTTAACAAAATAGATTTGGTTGCACCTTCAGATCTTGACTTGATGTGTGAAAAAATTATAGATGCTATTGGTTGGCAAGGAAAAGTTTTAAGGGTGAGTGCATTGTCTGGTGAAGGTTGCGATATTATCGCGAAGAATATTATGAAAGAGCTTGATGAAATGGCTTCTGAAGAGATATCAAGCTAAGTTTTTAATTTTTTTATTGAGCCTGCTTTTGTGTCTTGCAGCTTTATTTTTCTTGATTATCCCTTTGTTTACCATTGAATCAATAACTGGCACGGCGTTTTTGAAAGCTTCATTCGCCTCTTCTTTGTTGCTTTGATCGATAAGATTGATAACATTTTTTATTTTCGTTCTAAGTTTTGAACGAAGATCCATGTTATGAGCACGCAGCTTTACTGCTTGCCTTGCTCTTTTCTGTGCTGATTTTATATTCGCCACTGTAATCCCAATTTTTCAATAATGAATGCTTTTAATTGCTTCAATCTATTTATATTCAATAGAGCGCCGTATTATTCTTTTATAATCCTAAATTGTCAATGAGATATTCAAAAAATATTAAAACTTTAAGCTACTTATTATCAGTGTTTGAGATAACATAACGAGATATGCCGACTAAAAATAGTAAATCTAGTGCAACAATTTTGAATTCGACGATAGTGGTTAGTTTGATGACCTTTGTATCTCGAATTTTTGGAATGATTCGAGATATTATTTTTGCAAGGTTTTTTGGGGTATCTCTCGCAATGGATGCGTTTATTGTAGCCAATAGAATTCCAAATATGTTACGTCGTTTTTTTGCAGAAGGTGCGTTCAATCAGGGATTTGTTCCAGTTGTGTCAGACTTCAAAGAAGGCAAAAGTCACGAAGAAGTTAAATATCTTGTCGATTCTGTCGCAGGAACACTCGGTCTTATTCTTTTTGTCATTACTTTAATAGGCGTTATCATGTCACCAATACTCATTTCCTTTGTTGCTCCTGGTTTTATAGGCGATGATGACCGTTTTGAGCTAGCGACAGCCATGCTGAGATATACTTTTCCATACTTGTTGTTTATTTCCTTAACGGCTTTTGCAGGAAGTTTACTTAATACCTATGGAAGATTCGGTGTACCAGCATTTACACCAGTAATATTGAACATTGTTCTGATTTTTTTCGTATTATTTATTTCACCGTCTCTTGAAAATCCAGGAATGGCACTTGCGTATGGAGTCTTTTTTGCCGGATTAATACAATTGATATTTCAACTTCCATTTTTATCTAAGATCAAATTGTTACCAAAACCCAGATGGAATATCGCACATAAAGGTATCAAGAGAATCATGAAGCTTATGGGTCCAGCTGTTTTTGGTTCTTCCATTGCTCAGGTAAATATTCTTGTGAGTGGAATTATTGCCTCTCTTATTGGTACCGGAAAAATAAGTTTGCTGTATTATTCAGACAGAATCATGGAGCTTCCTCTCAGTTTATTTGGAATTGCAATTGCAACAGTTACCTTACCTTATCTCTCGAGACTATATTCAAATAACTCTATGGGTAAATTTTCCGACGCTATGAATTGGTCTATAAGAATTGCGTGCACGCTCATCATCCCAGCTGCAATTGGATTATTTGTTCTTGCTGAACCTATAATTGCTGCGATTTTCTATGGCGGTATGTTTGATTCGCATGATGTCTTCTTAACAGCGCTGAGTTTAAAGGCATTTTCAATTGGTTTAATTGGCTTTTCTTTTGTCAAGATTCTTTCTCCTGCATATTTTGCTAGAAAAGATACCCTGACACCCGTAAAAATTGGAATATGCTGCTTGCTGCTCAATATTATTCTGGGTTCATCCTCGGCATATTACCTCAACAAAATTGACTATGAAGGAACCCATCTTGGATTGGCTCTATCCATTTCAGTAGCAGCCATATTAAATGCAGGATTATTATTCTCAGGATTAAAAAAGAAAAATATAATTAAAGGATTGTCTGGCTTTAAAGAGTTCATAGTAAAATTATTGATCGCCAATTCATTTATGCTGATGTTTTTAACATATACAATTCAGCCCCTAGAATGGTGGCTTGGTTTGGGAGTCTTGAAAAGATTTTCGTGGTTGGCATTTTTTATTTTAGTTAGCGTTGGTATCTATGTTTTAATTCTGTCGCTATTAGGTATGAAAATTAAAGAATTACGTTTTCAGGAAGAATAGAAAATGAGATTCATAAGAAAAATAAATGATTTTCCATATTCTATTTTTGAGTCTGGAAGTATATTAACGATAGGTTCTTTTGACGGATTGCACCTAGGTCATCAGAAACTCATTCAAGAAATTAGAGATGAGTCAGAAAGGACCGGTCTACCCTCTGTCATTATGAGTTTTGAACCAACACCTGCAGAATTCTTTCAGAAAAACCCACCATCAAGACTAATGAGATTTCGAGAAAAATATGCAGCATTGAGAAAATCAGGTGTGGATATATTTTTCTGCCCAAAATTTGATGAAGATATGCAGAATTATTCTGCTGATGATTTCATCAGAATATTATTGATCCAAAAACTGAATATAAAAACCCTAATAATTGGAGACGACTTCCGTTTTGCTAAGAATAGGGAGGGAGATTACTCTCATCTGGAGAGTGTTCATGAGATTCTAAACTTTAAATTGAAAAAAATATCGAGTGTTATTCATGACAATCAGCGGATTAGCAGCACACTGATAAGAGAATATCTGCACTTGGGACAACTACAGAATGCAAAAAAACTTCTGGGTAAACCTTATCGGATGTCAGGTCGAGTTGTGAAAGGAGAACAATTAGGAAGAGATTTGGGTTATCCAACAGCAAATGTGAATATTCTGAGGAGAAAAACTCCAATAATGGGTATATTTGCCATTCAAGTTCATGGGTTGAATTCTAGACCGCTGGATGGTGTTGCAAGCTTGGGCGTAAGACCAACTTTTTACGAAGGAAAAAAACCTTTATTGGAAGTTCACATATTTGATTTCGATGAGAATATCTACGGCAAATACATTGAGGTTGATTTTATTGCCAAGATTAGAGATGAAAAGAGGTTTAATGATGCTAATTCTCTTATAAAACAGATGAATATGGATGCAATGAAGGCGAAAAAATTATTGTCGGAGAATTTAGGAGAGTGAATAAAATGAGTTTGTTAAGCATTAGATCTTCATTATTTAAGTGGTTTTTGCTTGCTGGGCTAATATTTTTATTAGATCAATGGGTAAAATTAATAATAATCGAGAATATTAGCTTGTATGAAAGAGTTAAGATAAATGACTTCATAAATATTACTCATCAACGAAATCCCGGCGCAGCATTTAGTTTTCTGGCGGATGCTGGTGGATGGCAACGGTGGTTCTTATCCACAATAGCAATTGCAGTTTGTTTGTATATTGTTTATTGGCTTAATGAATTAAAGAAAGAGAATAAGGTTCTTTTGCCATATGGTTTGTCGCTTGTCCTTGGAGGAGCATTAGGTAATCTTTTTGATAGGATTATGCTTGGTTATGTAACGGATTATTTTCAAGTCTTAATATTTGGCTGGCCATTCCCGTCATTCAATGTCGCAGATGCCGCCATATCAATTGGTGCTGTCCTAATTATTGTCGATGCTGTTAAGAATGGATTAGAGCAGACATAAAGATCTTTTATATTGAGTTAATTAATAAGGTTAGATCAATTGCCTTAATGTTTTTTGTCAAAGCGCCAACAGATACAAAGTCAATTCCTGTCTCTGCTATCTCTCTGATATTTTTGTTTGTTATGTTACCAGATGCCTCGAGAAGTATTTTTTGATTGTTTGATTTGAGCTTTAATTCATAAGCTGTTCTCAGTTCATCAATACTGAAATTATCCAAAAGTGCTCGATTGACCTCAGTTGATAGCACAATTTTAAGTTCATCAATACTCTCAACTTCAACTATTATTTCAGTGTCTGGGTATAATCTTTTCGCAGATAAAATGAGTTCAGGTATGTCCATTCTTCCTGCGAGATGATTTTCTTTTATTAACACTGAGTCATAGAGGCCAAATCTATGATTTACACCTCCACCACATCTCACTGCGTATTTTTGGGCTAATCTCAACCCTGGGAGAGTTTTTCGTGTATCCAAGACTTTGCATCTAGAGTTCTTTATTTTCTCAACAAAATTTTTCGTTTGCGTTGCTGTGGAGCTTAGAATTTGTAAAAAATTTAAAACACATCTCTCTCCAGTGAGTATCGTATTTCTTCTACCATGAATTTCTGAAATCACTGTATCTTTGTTAATTAAATCTCCATCATTAAAATACCATTGTGTATGTATTTTAGGGTCTATCTGTTTATAAACTTCTTTTGCCCAAGCCTGTCCAGACAATATCATATCTTCTCTCGAAATAATTTTGGCTGAAACATCAATATCCTCAATTAGAGAACATGTTAAGTCCTTTTCTCCTACATCTTCTTCAATAGCAACTTTAACAGAGCGTTTTATTTCTTTTTTAAGTTTTTCAGTTATCTCAATCATTGGGAATAGATATTCATTTGTTGTTTTGTCACATATAATATAGACGAATAATTATTTGGTATACAGATAGATTTTTTTATCTCTGTCTGTGTTTTCAGAAAAAATAAAAGAGAGATTTGATGGATATAAATGATCGAATAAAAGAGCAACTCGATACAAATACAGTTATGCTTTATATAAAAGGGACGCCGGACTTCCCTCAGTGCGGGTTCTCAAGTCAAGCTGTAGCTGCCCTTAAGAAAATAGGTAAGCCATTTTCGTATGTTAATATTTTTGAAGATCCTGAGATCAGAGAGGGGCTAAAAGCATATTCTAACTGGCCAACATTTCCGCAATTATATGTTAAAGGGGAGCTGATAGGCGGTTGCGACATTATGATGGAAATGTATGAAAATGGTGAGTTAACCGAGTTATTAAACGAAATTTAACTTAGAAAACAGTAATACTCTCAAAAATATTTTTATATCTATTTACAACATCACAGAATATCTCTGCTGTCTTTTTTGCATCGTAAGCAGCTGAATGAGCCTGCTTAGGATCCCATGCAAAACCAGCAATATTGGCTGCTTTTGCAAGCACTGTATGACCATATGCAAGACCGCATAAAGTGGCAGTATCAAAACAAGTGAAAGAATGAAAAGGATTGTTTTTTAGGGAACATCTCTTGATTGCCGCGTTAATAAAGTTTAAATCAAAAGCGGCATTGTGACCTACCAAAACTGCTCTTTTGCATTTGTGTTTTTTTAAATATATTAGAGTTTGATCAAAAATACTTTCAAGCGCGTCATATTCATCAATAGCCATCCTAAAGGGATTATGTGGATCGATCTTATTTATTGCTAATGACTCGGGTTCTAGATTTGAGCCTGAAAAAGGTTTTATATGATTATGTATTGTGTTCCCTGGCACGAAATTACCATTCTTATCAAGTTTGATAAATACTGCAGCAATTTCTAAGAGAGCGTCGGTAGTATGATTAAATCCACCTGTCTCAACATCAATAACTACAGGCATGTATCCTCTGAATCTTTCTGAAAATGTCATAGTATTTTTCATAATTCGATATCTCTCATCTATATAAATTGAGATTACACAATCAT
>PYIJ01054489.1_pt1 | contig 24629 bp, 15 predicted proteins | sample 3578051 | NCBI WGS metagenome assembly PYIJ01 (sample SAMN08408021, study PRJNA431606) | Marine metagenome isolate SA_KN192-05_S13_5m, whole genome shotgun... | biome: marine; feature: oceanic pelagic zone; material: water; isolation source: surface water sample, 0.2-0.8 um fraction ... | reverse complement strand
TAAGAGAGCTTGGTCCAATAGATAATAGTGAGTTGAGTGATGCCATAATGTCTCTGGATGAGAGTGTATGGAAAGAAAATCTCACCAGGCAAGAAGAGTTCGAAGTCCACAGAGCAACCGAGTCTGTTGTGATGTATTTTGTTGATCTCGATCAATGGCCAAATGTCGAAGTTACTAAAGAATCAGGTTTCAAGCACCTATCTAACGTTGCTTTACCGCTGATGAACGACATTATCTCCAGATGCTACCAACCGGGTGGTACTGTGATAAGGGCAATGGCAGCAAAATTATTGGCAGGAAAAAAAATTATAAAACACTGGGATAAGCACCCATCATTCCATTGTGGTCATCGGATTCATGTGCCAATTACGACCAATCCCAGAGTTAGATTTATGATTGATGGCCAACCATATCGCTTCAAGATTGGGGAGGCATATGAGATAAATAATCAGCTTCATCATTCTGTTATGAATAAAGGAAATGAAGACAGAATTACATTTATTTTTGACTACGTGCCCAAAGAAGAAATCGAAAAATTGTCTGCGCGTTCAGTCTAAAAGTTAACCTTTATTTTTGAGCTTCAAATAATGCAATTGCCTCAGGGATATTGAGGACACTGTTTGATGCAATAATATGCGCACCAGAAACTCCTGGCAAATTTGACAATGCAGTTAATTGCTCTGCGCACATTTTTATTCCCTCTTTTTCTGGGTCTTTAGATTTTTCGAGGCGAGAGACTGCCTCAGCTGGAATCATAACATTGGGTCTATTTTCCCGGAGCCATTTCGCATCATCTGCTGACTTAAGAATGGCTATGCCCACAATGAGATGCATTTTTCTCAATAATTTTGTTGCAATGAGTCTTTCCATATAAATTTTCATAATTTCCATATCGAGACAGGTGTGTGTAATTACAAATTGCGCGCCGGCTTCTACTTTTTCCGTGAGGTTTTTGGCTGGCCATCCTGATTTTGGGACGAAAGGTGTAACCACGCCTCCAATTAAAAAGTCATTATTTGTCGGGAGCTTTTCATCCATCTTAATTTTATTGGCTAAACTTATCAGAGCGTCTGCATTCATATCCATAATTGCTTTTGGTCGAGGTTCAACTTCCTTGGGTATTTTCTCACCTCTCGTCAACAAAAGATTTTTCATATCTAGGGAGGCGCAGCCCAACAACTCGCTTGTAAGTGAAATCCGATTTCGATTCCGGCAGCTAAGATTAATTATAGGGTCAATTCCATATTCTTTGAGAATAATTCCTGCAGATAGTGTTGACATATGCAATTGGCCAGACTGATTGTCTGTCAATAAAATTGCATCGACATGTTCTTTTAATAGTTCAGCTTGAATCTTAATAGCCTCTCTATCTGTATCGGGGCGAAGAAATATCTCAGAACTGATGGTAAAATCTTTGATATCCAGTGATTGGCTAAAAATATTCAACTTTCTTATACTCGTCTTTATCGTATTGTCAGATTTTAACTGATAATAGAAATTGGAGCGAATAACTTGAAAAAAATTGATGAAAAAGAAGCTTTCAGGCAAGCCTTTGCATATTTAAAAAAGGGAGATGCGAGACTGTGTATTAACGCCTGTAAGAGTGCCCTCATCCATTATCCTGAAAGTATAAATCTATTGTGTTTAATTTCGCGTGCAAGCATGGCAGTAAGATTGTTTGAGGATGCTCAAGGTTTTCTTAATGAAGCAACCAGATTGAATCCCAAGTCACCTATCGCAAGAGAGACATATGGCGATTTGTTGTTGGTTCAAGGAAAGGCTGAAGAGGCCATTAGAGAGTATTTGTTTGTCAAAGAATTGAATCCTGGGCAACATGAAATTGATCGTAAAATTAATCATGCACGTGAAGTTAACAAAAAAATTTCCAAGGAAATTTCTGAAGCACTTCAAAAAGTAGGCGACCAAAAGAAGGATGTGGTGAGAGATTCTTTTGATGAAGAAATCAAAGAAGCTATTGATCACAAAGAATCAGGTCGAGGAGAGTTGGCTGAAGAAATATACAGGAATATTCTAAAAAAAGATCCTAACCACATCGAAGCAGCTAGACTGCTCGCGGGCGTTGCCATGGAGCACGAAAAATTCAAAGACGCTGAAATCTTTCTTCTGCGTGTAGTTAAAAATGCACCAAAATATCCGAGGGCATGGGCAGATCTTGTAAAAGCTCAGAGAGAGCAGGATAAGTTTGAGATAGCGCTCGATAGCTCTGAAAAATTAATCTCATTGGATCCAAATATACCAGAATCATATATGGTTCGAGCCAGCGTAGAAGGAGAGGCGGGTATGCAACATGAGGCAATTGAGAGCTACAAAAAAGCATTATCAATAAGCCCAGAAAAACCGGGTGCGCTATGCAGCATGGCCCATCACCTCAAGACTATTGGGAAACAAAACGAAGCGATTTCTGTTTATCGTCAAGCTATTAAAATACAACCAGATCATACAGAGTCCTATTGGAGTATGGCAAACCTCAAAACATTCAGTTTTGAAGACAGTGAAATCAAAGATATGGAAAATTTATTGAGTAACAAAGACCTACCAGACATAGGAAGGATTCATCTTCATAATGCACTTGGTCTGGAATATGAATCACGAGGGCATTATGACAAAGCATTTGAGAATTTAAGTAACTGCAACACCCTAAGAAGAAAATCTGAATCTTATGATCCGGTCGAATACGAAACCATGATTGATAAGATAATCGAGATTCTTTCCGAAAAAAAGTTAAAAAGAGAGCCAGTAAAAGAGTCTAAAGTAACACCTATTTTTATTGTGGGATTGCCGCGATCTGGTTCAACATTAATAGAACAAATTTTAGCAAGCCACAGCTGTATCGAGGGGACACACGAGCTCCATGAAATGTCTATGTCAATGCGACACGTCAGAGAAGCCTCCAACGCTAATCAACGATTTCCTGAAGCCTTGGAAAACTTTCGACCTAATGAATGGAAAATGCTTGCAGAAGAGTATTTAAAAACAACAGAAAAGTACCGAACAGATAAATTATTTTTTATTGATAAGAATCCAAACAACTTTACTTTTGTTGGCGCAATTAAGCTGGCCATCCCAAATGCAAAAATAATCAATGCAAAACGTCATCCATTGGACAGTTGCTTTGGGTCATTCAAGCAACTTTTCGCTTCAGGTCAACCTTTCAGTTATGACCTAACAGAGTTAGGCGAATACTACATGGAGTATCTGCGAATCATGGAGCATTGGCATAAGTCTTGCCCTGGATTTGTTTTGGATGTTAATTATGAGTCGGTCGTTTCTGATCTGGATTCTGAGGTTGAGAGAATTCTTGAGTTTTGTGATCTTCCTTTTGAAGAGAACTGTCTTCGTTTTTATGAAACTGAACGAGCTGTAAAAACGGCGAGTTCTGAGCAAGTCAGGAAACCCATTTATTCAAGTTCTGTCAATCTCTGGCGCAACTATGAGTATAAATTATCGGATTTAATTGAAATATTGGAACCTATTCTGAGAGAGCTTCCTCAAGAAGATCAACCCAAATCATTTGTATCCCATTAGCCACACTTGAAAAATACCCTATTTTTAAAAGTTATCAATCATATAAGTTATTGATAAACATAATTATATGTTATTAATAAATTGATCTAAACAAATCAAAATAAAAACGATATAAATACCAATGTTGTTTAAAAACAACAAAATATAAAAAAAATTAAATATTTCCTCAAAATATGAAACAAATAGTTGTAGTATTGGTTCAACTAATTTACATTTAAGTCATAAAAATTTAACGTTATGGCAATAATGCAATAACAAAAATACAAATCTTCACTGAAACCCGGGGGTTAAAGAATGGAAGTAAAGAAACTCAATAAAGCTCTAACGCCAATTGCTGGTGCAATTGCTGCAGCATTAGCACCGTCACACCAAGCATTGGCCCAAGACTTTGCATTAGAAGAAATCATCGTAACAGCGACTAAGCGACAACTGAGTGTTCAGGATATTCCTGCATCTGTTCAAGCGATAGGACAAGAAGCACTTGCAAGCATGGGCGCAGCAACACAAGAAGATTTCGCAAGATTCATGCCTGGTATTAACATTGTATCCTATGGAGGTGCAGGAAGTACTGTTGTATTCAGGGGAGCAATTACTGGCTCTGGATATATCGCAGCTTCAACTTCATCGGTTTACCTTGATGAGTTGGCACTTACAACAACAGGTTCACAGCCAACAATCAGAATGGTTGATGTTGAACGTGTGGAGGCATTAGCGGGTCCTCAAGGAACACTTTATGGTTCAGACGCTCAGGCAGGTACTTTGAGAATAGTCACCAACAAGCCTAAGATGAATGAATTCGAAGCAATATTCGATGGTGAGCTCGAAGGTGGAGGCGAAAGTGATGCCAGCTACCGTGGATCACTCGTATTTAATGTTCCAGTCGTAGAAGACAAGTTGGCACTTCGTGTCGCAGCCTACAGTGATAATGAGGGTGGTTACATCGACAACGTGCTTGGTTATACAGCTGATAGCAGCGCATTTGATGGTTCAAAGTTTCCAGGAAAAATGGGAACCTTGTCAAACGCACACGCAGTTGAGGACAACTGGAATGATGAGGCAACCAATGGATGGCGAGCCAAGCTTAGATGGGATATGAATGACAGCTGGAGTATGACTTTCACAGGCATGATGCAGCATTTCAAGCAAGAGTCTGGAATTGGAAACGCTTACAATCCATACGTAGGTGATCTGAAAACTGTTAAATTTATAGATGGTGAAAATAAAAGTAAATTCAATGCATATGATATTTTGATAGAAGGTGATCTGGGTTTCGCTGATCTTGTGGCTTCTACAAACTACTACAAGTTTAAAGAGAAAAACTTTTATGACATTACTGATTATGCTCACTACTGGTCAACTAATTATTGTTTTGATTCTTATTACGATGCGGCCACTTACTCGGAAGCTAAGCCATATTACTTCACAAACCCAGCGACAGGGTACCTTACGCTTTACCCCAGATACTGTCAGGGTGTGAATCAAGATTCCGATTTCTACTCAAGCTACCAGGGTACCGATCATATTAAGAAAGTGTCACAAGAAATTCGTCTTCAAAGTCAAGGTGACCGTATTGATTGGATTGTTGGTCTTTACCTAGAGGATACTGTAGATGCCTGGACCGCTCCATTCGCTGTACCAGTGGATGGTATTAGTCCTAAGAGCACATTCCAAGATTCCTTCTCAGCTAAGTACTACAAGTTTGTGCAAGGAGATAATTTCCCAACACAAGCAACATCAAGTTGGTACTCTGAGCAAAGAACACTATGGGATCAAACAGCATTATTCGGTGAGCTTGCATTTAGATTCACTGATGCTTTAACACTTACAGTGGGAATGAGAAACTATAAGCGTGACAACAGCAGTGCTTACTATGTGGACCACCCTGGATCGAATTACTCATACGGCGATTACAAAAAAGGGTATCCTTCAACATCTGATCAAGCTTATAGATTAGCTAATGCAGGTAAACCTCCTGCCAGAGCCGGTTCGGACAGTGTGACGATTCCTAAGATTAGCTTAAAATATAATCTTAACGATGACACGATGGCTTACGCACTTTTCACTCGCGGTAAGCGTCCCGGAGGTGTAAATCGAAGTCGAGGTGAACCATTCTTCCCGAATGCTTACGGACCGGATATCATGGATAATCATGAGGCAGGAATACGTTCAACATTTGGTGACGGAAGAGGACGTTTTAATTTAACTGCTTACCACATGAAATGGGATGAGTATCAGTTGGAACAGGTTGATCCGTCCAACACTCCATGTGATGCGAATGGTGGAATTGCCAAAGTCACAGGACTAAAGCCCGACACCAGCGTAAAAGTAGCAGGTGTTTGTGGTCAGCCATGGCAAAACTTGGTGGCTAACACAGGTCAAGCTCATATTACAGGTGTGAATATAGATGTTGAGTATGCTTTAACTGAAAACCTCACATTCGGTCTAAACTACGAAAACATGGAAGCCATGACAGATACTGATCATGATCTAAATGGAACACCTGATACATTCGAAGTGAAAAAAGACATGAGGCTGCCACTTGTTCCAGAGAATAAAGGATCACTCTGGGTAACATGGAATACTCCTGCGAATATCTTGGGCGCACAATATAAGTACGTGCGTTTCCAAGCGTCTACTCAAGGTGGAATCATCAATAAGTTGGAGCAAGATGCGCTTAATAGTAGTGCAAACCCTCAGCACAGAGTCCCTGGATATAGCATTATGGATATCAGAGCTGGGCTTCAAGGTGAGGATTGGGAAGTTGCCGCATACATCAATAACCTAACCGATGAGCGAGCTCAATACACCTATTCAACAGGTGACTTTGGATGGGCGCAAGCATCTTCAAAACCAGGAGGCCGAGCTCACACCCTTGATGTTTATACGAATAGACCGCGTGAAATTGGTATTCGTTACATGAAGAGATGGGGTGAGTAGTAAAAAAACTGTCTCGAAGCAAAATAAAGAAACCGGGCATAGCCCGGTTTTTTTATGTTTTAATCAAATGGCCAGATTTCAAGACCATGGATGGCGTTTCTTATATCCATGGACAAGTTGACCGATCCAACCATTTGCTTTGAATCAATATCGTAAAGCGAAATTGTTGATGGTGAGGAGCCCACAACTGCAAATCGATCATCAATTGTGCATAAACCTCTCGCAAATCCTTGGCGTGCTATCTTTGAATCATCAATTCCAGCAAACTCAATATCACTCTCTTTGTAAGTGATTGCTTTGAAGGCAATTTCCTCTCCTTCTCTTGGAACATAACGCACACAGTCAGAAGCTGTATCGTTAAATATAATTCCATTCTTCCAGAATTTAGGATTGTGCGTGCCTAATGGCAATTCACAAACTTTACTGACTTTATTATCTGCCCCTATGTGCAATAGTCCAGCGGTCTTTAGGCCGCTTAAGAAAATACCGTCCTCATTAACATCAACCATATTAATGTGAAAATCATTGACAGGGCGGGGTCCTATCGACTTTCTTGGGTCAAAGAGGCCTCCTGTCCACTGATCATATTCTTTTCTTAATTGAAAACCCCAGTCAAATCTTTTTGTTTCCAAATTGAAAGAAAGCAGGCTATCAAAGCCAGTCGATGTGAGGAAAATTCTTTTTTCAATTCTGCAGATTTCATGAGCGTGTTTTAAGTATCGATTTTTGAATGAATTATTGGATTCAAAACTTTTGTTGTAGCAGAATAATTCATCGCTTGCCGCAATGTATATGTCTTCATCATGAAAGCAAATCCCTCGTAATCCTCGATCAGCACCTCTTCCTTCAAAGTCAATATCACTGGTGTTCCAATCTACGTGTTGCTCAGCTTCTTTTTTGTCAAAGTCCACTGTGTAAATGCCTCCATGACTCTCGCCTTGGACGCTTCCTCTCACAACTGAAGTGGCAATTAATTTAGGTAACTTGAATGTCATTTGGATACAATAGAGTAAATGATTTATTAATAATGTTATTTATTATAATTGATTATAGAAAATATAATGAAAACATTTGGAGATTATAGAGAGAACATGAACAAAATAAGAAGAGCAAAAGATTTATTGAGTTTCATAATGATGATGACACTGATCGCTTCCTGTTCTCAAGAAAACAATGAATCAAAAAAAAGCAGCTATGCTGATCTTGTTTTTCAAAATGGTTTAATTTACACAGTTGATGAAAATCGCTCTTGGGCGGATGCAATAGCCATAAAGGATGGAATAATTAGTTTTGTTGGAAATAACAGTGATGCCAAGGATTTCATAGGGCCAGATACAACCACAGTTAACCTAAAACAGAGAATGGTGCTGCCTGGAATGCATGATGTTCATATTCATCCAATTTCGGGAGGTGTGCTATCGGCCAGCTGTGATTTAAATGGTCTATCTACAATCGCGCAATATCGAAGTGCAATTTCAAATTATGCCAATGCAAATCCGGATGTTGAGTGGATCTTGGGCGGTGGATGGGCAATGTCGGTCTTTGGAGCTGGAGGAAAACCCAGCCGAAAGATTATTGATGAATTGATAACAGATCGACCTGTTTACCTGACATCAACCGATGGTCATTCTGGATGGGCCAATTCGGTCGCTCTTGAGATGGCTGGTTTAACAAAAGACACTCCGGATCCCATAGACGGAATTATAGATAGGGATCCAGAAACAGGTGAACTCATTGGAAGTCTTCAAGAAGGCGCAATGAATCTGGTTGAACGTGTTATTCCTCCAACTACAATTGAGTCTAAAATCGCCGGTTTGAAGTACAGTATCAAAATGCTCAATGGTTACGGTATTACCTCTATACAAGACGCAATAGTTAGGGAAAATGATTTAAAAACATATCAAAATCTTGAGCAAAATAAACAATTAAGCCTCAGGGTTGTTGCTTCATTATGGTGGGAGCGTGATCAGGGCTTAGAGCAAATTCCACACTTGATCGAATTAAGAAAAAACTACAGCAGTGAGCTAGTGAGTCCCACAACCGTGAAAATTATGCAAGATGGATTGGTCGAAAACTATACGGCAGTTCTGGTTGATCACTATCATAACGTCCCAGGACCAACCAAGGGCATTCCAATGATTGAGCCTGAGTTTCTAAAGGAAGTGGTTACCGCACTCGACGCATTGGGCTTTCAATTGCATTTTCATGCGCTTGGAGATGGGGCCGCGAGACAGAGTTTGGATGCTGTTGAGGAATCCGTATATGAGAATGGACAACTTGGAAACAGGCATCACGTCTCTCATCTGCAATTGATTCATCCTGATGATTTCGATCGCTTTGCAGAGTTAGAGGTCGTTGCAAACTTCCAGCCACTTTGGGCATATACAGGAGATTATCTTACAGAGCTTGCCGCTCCATTTATTGGCGCGGAGAGGCTTCGTTGGTCATATGCGATAAAGAGTCTGCAAAATGCAGGAGCTTTAATCGCCTTTGGCAGTGATTGGAGCGTGACATCGGCAAACCCTTTTTATCAAATTGAGACGGCAATAACCCGTCAGAGTGCAACTGAAATCACTGCATTGGAAAATGCGCCAGTAGACCCTGAACAAGACGTTCCATTGAATATAGAGGAGAGCATTGACCTTAAAACTGCCATTGATGCTTTTACGATAAACGCTGCGTTTGTCAATAAATCAGAGAATCTAACAGGGTCTATCGAGGTTGGTAAGTATGCTGATTTGGCTGTTCTTGATCAAAATCTCTTTGAAATTGAGAGTGCTGAAATCTCTGAAACCAATGTACTATTGACCCTTTTTGACGGAAATGTTGTACATGGAGATATCTCTCAATTATGAGAAATTTTTCTCTTATAATTCATTCCTTATTGATCCTGTTATTCGCTTCTAGAGCGAATGGAGAAGCTCTGGAAGAGACAAATTTTTCCGCTCAAAACAAAGCTATTTTCTGTGGAAGTTTAATAGACGGCATTGATAATGATATAAAGAAGAATCAGTTAATCACCATTATTAATGACAAAATTGAGAGTGTTGGGCATTTTCAAAAAGGAAGCTTGCAAGATAATCGCCAAATATTGGATTTATCTGAGTATCATTGTTTACCCGGTTTAATTGATACTCATACACACATCACAGAAAAAGCTGGGGATACAGCAGATTTAAGCGTCTACTTCACAATGACTGCAGAAGAAGTCATAGAAATATCAAATAAGAACGCGGAGACTACCTTGAATGCAGGATTTACTGCCGTGAGGAATGTGGGATCATACATAGCTTGGTCTGCATTGAATCTCCGTAATAGAATAAATAATGGTGAAGTAATTGGACCAAGGATTCAGCAAGCAGGTTTCTATCTTACGGTTCCTGGTGGCGGAGGTGATCTTTTGATTCCCGATTTTCCTGAGGAGGATATCCCATTACACGTAAGACTGGGTGTATCTAATAATGCCGAAGAGTTTAAAAATAACGCAAAAAAAGCCATTGATGGCGGAGCAGATTTTTTAAAGATATTGGCATCGGGCGCGGTACTTGCTTTCGATGGTATTCCAGGTGCGCCTGAGATGACACCAGAGGAAATAGCCGCAGTGGTCTCTGTTGCCAAAGAAGCTGGAATCAAAGTCACTTCACATGCCCATGGTGCACAATCAATTAAGGATTCAATACTGGCTGGAGTAGACTCAATTGAACATGCTTCCTTGGCTGATCAGGAGGCAATTGATCTGGCTGCAGAGCGAGGCGTTGTCTTTTCTATGGATGTATACAATGGCAGCCATGCTAAAGCAGTTGGAGAAGAGCAAGGTTGGCCAGAAGAGTTTATGAGAAAAATGAACGAGACAACAGATGCACAGCGACAAGTTTTCAGAAAAGCTGTCAAGGCAGGTGTCCCAATTACCTTTGGTACAGATGCAGCTGTCTATCCTCATGGTGAGAATGCGAAACAATTTTCTATTATGATTGAGTTCGGCATGACACCAATGCAGGCTATTAAGTCAGCTACATCGGTAGCCGCCAAATATATGGGCTGGGGAGACGAGATTGGCTCAGTCAGAAAAGGTTACTATGCTGATATTATTGCGACAACAAAAAATCCTCTCGAAAATATATCTGTTTTGGAGAATATTGATTTTGTTATGAAGGGTGGAGAGGTTATAAAAAATGTTAACTAGATCCTAGAAACCTTATGACCATAAATGCACCAGTAAAAAATTATCGACTCAGAAAGCTCAGTAAAAAAATTAAGGGAATAATTTTTAGTGAAGCACTTCAAGTCTATCTCTTGGCCAGAAAGTGGGATAAAAAAGATTTATCTCCAATCAATTCACAGAATAATGAGATTGTTTCTCATGAATGCAGTCTCTTCTCTCAAAATGGGGAAGATGGGATTATTCGAAAAATATTTTCTGAAATCGGTTTTACAAATAAATATTTTGTCGAATTTGGCTTTGGAGCCCATCAATGCAATTCATTAAGATTGATTTTGCATGAGAACTTCAAAGGATTATTGATGGACGGTTCAATGCAGCAATGCAGGCTATTCAATCTTACATCCAAAAAGAGAGGAATTGATGGGGTGAAAGCGATCAATGCTTTCTTAAGAAAGGACAACTTAGAATCCATTATCAAACAGAATAATATTCCTACAGAAATTGATTTTCTATCTATTGATGTTGATGGGAATGACTTTTGGTTATGGGAATGTCTGAATTGTGTTAAACCCAGAGTGGTCTGTATTGAATACAATGCAGGTATAGGGACAGAAAAATCATGGTCAAGCCCTTATTCAGATAACTTTGAGAGATTTGCCGCACACCCAAGTGGTTTCTTCGCAGGCGCCTCGATATGTGCACTGGAGTCACTTGGCATTAAAAAAGGATATCGATTAGTCGGCTGTGATTCAACAGGAACAAATGCCTTCTTCTTGAGGGATGATCTTGCTCAAGAAAAAATACTTACCGTATCAGCCAGAGAAGCCTTTAATCCTCATCTTAATTGGCTTGGACGGGGAATATCAGAGCGTCAGCAACTTGAAATTATGCAATCCTTCCCATACATAGAAGTATGATTATTTTTTATATAAGATACCCAAAATAAATTACGACTTCATAGTAACCTCACTAATTAAAAAATAGGAAAAAGGAATTTATATGCAGATCTCAAAAAGGAATTTTCACTCATTGGCATCCATAAGCATAATAATGTTTACTCAGCTACTGAATGCTCAGGATTTATATACCGAATTGGATGAAATTGAAGTAACTGCGACAAGATTAAATTCATCGCTGTTGAACAGCAGCCAGTCAGTTTCAGTGATCGAAAAAGAAAGAATTCAAAATGCCACCCAGTTATTAGCAATGGATGAGGTTCTTGCAGGAGTTCCCGGTCTTTACATGCAAAATCGTTACAATTTTGCTCAAGATCTTAGGGTATCGATAAGAGGATTTGGTGCGCGGTCGGCATTTGGCATAAGAGGAATCAAAGTAATTGTTGATGGTATTCCAGAAACCTTGCCTGATGGACAGGCAGGGGTTGACAGTATTGACTTGGGCTCTGCGAATCGCATTGAAGTTCTGAGAGGGCCATCTTCATCTCATTATGGTAATGCTGCAGGTGGAGTAATTTATATTGAAACTGAGAGCGGCTCAGAACCAGGATTTATTGTGACTACATTTGCTGGTGGTGATCTTGGTTATGGAAAATTCCAATTGAAAACAGGTGGCCAAAACGGGCGATTGAATTATTTAGTGAATACCTCCAAACAAACTCTAACTGGTTATAGAGAGCACTCCAAATCTGAAGGTGCTTTATTCAACGGAAAGTTTGATATCAAACTGAATGATTCAGATAACTTGAAATTTACACTAAATTACACGGATCAACCTAAATCTCAAGATCCTGGTGGAATTAACATTGGCCAAGTAACGACTGACAGAAAATCACCGCGTGACAGAAATCTATCTTATGATTCTGGAGAAGCCCTAAGTCAAAAGAGAATCGGGCTTGTTTATGAGCGAAATAACCCCGAAGGAAAACTTACGGTAAGAAATTATTACGTGAATCGAGATTTTACTAACAAACTGCCATTCAAAAATGGCGGGTCAGTCAATATAGACAGAGAGTTCTATGGATTTGGTGCACAGTATGAATTTGGTGAGTCACTATCAGATCGTTTATCACTTGTTATGGGTATTGATTTTGATCGTCAAGATGATGATAGAAAAAGATTCAACAATGATCTCGGCAAGATTGGTTCTTTGACATTTGATCAGAACGAAAAAGTGAACAGCAATGGTCTCTTTTTGCAATCGAGATACGATTTAGGAAGTTGGTCAATTTCATCAGGAATCAGGTACGATGAGGTGAAGTTTGATATCTCAGATCGTTTTCTGTCCAATGGAGACGATTCAGGAGAAATTAAATTTGATGCAGTAAGCCCGTCAGTTGGACTGAATTATAATCTAGAGAATGGATCGGTTTTCTTAACTATGAATAGTTCTTTTGAAACACCTACTACAACTGAATTGGCTAATCCCGATAATTCAGGTGGCTTTAATGCATCCCTTAAACCACAAAAAGCGAATAACATAGAGTTAGGATATAAATACGCAATGGATCGGCTTTATTATGAAGTTGCGATCTTTGATATAGATTTGCGAGATGAACTGGTTCCCTTTGAGCTAGAAGATTTACCAGGAAGAACCTTCTACTCAAATGTTGGCAAGTCTTCAAGAACCGGTATCGAATCTCTTGTTTCCTGGAATCTTAAGCCAAACTTTGTATTCGATGCTTCCTATACATGGTCAGATTTCAGTTTTGATAATTTCATTGATAAGAATAATAAAGATTTTTCAGGATCAAAGTTACCTGGATTGCCGCAATCATTTGCTCATTTTGCTTTTCGCTACATCAATGAAAATGGCCTGAATGCGACATACAATTTCAATTACTCTGGTGACTTGTATGCCAATAATGCTAACTCTGTCAAAGTTAATTCTTATACAGTTTCTAATTTTAGATTGAGTTATCAGATAAATAAGGGCGATTGGTCTATTCTCCCTTATATGGGTATGAACAATATCTTTGATACTGAATTCAACAGCAATATCAGAATAAACGCATTCGGTAGCAGGTATTATGAACCTGCTCCTGGAAGGAACAGTTATCTTGGAATAACGTTTACTCGATCAATGTAAATCGAGAGAGTAAAGAGCTATTTTGGCTTAGCAAGCACCATCTCAATTTCGACTAGCCATCCGCCTGCGAGTGCTTCTATTTGAAATGCTGAACGTGCCGGCTTATTGGGCTGTTCTTCTGTCCCAAAATATCTACTGTAGGCTCTCATGAAACCTGAGAAATCCATTCGTCCATCAAGCTCTGGGTCACCAACCAGAAATACCGTTAATTTAACCGCATCACCAAAGTCGACACCGAGAGACTTGAATGAGTTTTCAAATTTCTTAAGAACACTCATAGTCTGAGCTTCGGTGTCGCCCGCCCATTCTCTGGTGCCTCTCTCTGCATCAGGATTTGCTGGGGAAGGAAGTTGACCGCTGTGATAAATTATTGTGGTATCAGGTGAGACTTCTACTGCTCTTGATATTGGGAATGTAGAATTATTTGGCAGAGGATGTCTAATCACATCAGCAAATAAACTTGTGGTTAAAAATGTTACGAATAAACTCAGTGTTAATCTTTTCATTGTATTCTCTCTCTGTGTATTAGTATGCAAATTCTTCAGATACCAGTTCTTGATCAAATGAATCTGATGATCTTTGTGTTGGTGCCTCGATATTATTGGCGATTGGCTCCGGTGTATTGAGTCTTCTGTCTGCAGGCCATGGTGTTCCTTGGTCCATTACCGTGACAGGTCCCATACCCATATATTTGAATTTTTGAACGCGTTTACCTTCATAAGTTTCTGTAGTGTATATATTGCCTTTTGAATCAGTAGCGATATTGTGCACTGCAAAGAATTGACCTGGATTCCTTCCTCCATCACCAAAGTTAGTCAGAATTTCCATGGTTGAACGCTCTATGATGAAAATTTTTCTATTGGTGCCGTCCGCAAGATAGATGAATTTTTGCTCTGGGTCAGCTGAAAAAGATATATCCCAAACAGATCCATCGCCCAGACTGTTTGGTTTCACAAATAACTCCTGAACAAATGTACCGTCTTGGTTAAAGACCTGCAGTCGATTGTTCGGTCTGTCACATACATAAACCATTCCATCCAATGATGGCTCTGCGCAGTGAACCGGGTTTCTGAACTGTTGAGCGGGACTTTCACCTGGCTTAAATGGGCCTAAATTAGTGTCATCAGGTGCATTTCCATAGGCACCCCAGTATCTCTTGAGCTCACCTGTATCTATATCCAATACGGCAACACGCTTATTGGTATAACCATCTGCGACAAAAGCCTCATTAGACGCAGCGTGAAACGCGATTTCGGCTACACGTCCAAAGTTTTCTTTGCTGTGACTGTCGACTGGTGAACCAGCTTTACCGTATTGTGCTAGAAACTCTCCATTTCGTGTGAACTTCAATATATGTGAATCGCCTCTTCCATTCCCACCAATCCATATATTGTCTTTATGGTCTACACTGATACCGTGATTTGATGATGGCCAATCGTATCCTTCTCCAGGGCCACCCCAGTGATTCACCAGATTTCCGTCAGGATCAAACTCTAGGACATTCGGAGCTGGGATACAGCAATCCGCTATTTTTGGATCAGCGGCAGCACCGATCTCCGTTCTTTCGTTGAAGCTGTCTCTTCTGTGGATGATGAAGACATGATCACGTGAGTCAACAGCCAGCCCAATTGTTGAACCAAGAATCCAATGATTTGGAAGTGGTTTTGGCCAAAATGGGTCAACTTCAAATGTAGGCGCCTGTTTTCCCTGAGCGTTTGCAGTATTCGTCTGTGTATCGCATCCAGAAATGAGTGCGAGCATTGAAATCATAAATACAAATCTAATGTGTTTCATGGTTAATTTAACCTCAGTTTTACTAGTTAATGTTTATAGATCTAATTTACCAAAAAATATGGCTTATTTATATTTAAATTGTTACAGATTCCCAATCATAATCTGTTTGGTGTGGTTTTATGAAATTAAGATTAATCAATAAAGATACTTGAGTATAATAGGGTCATGCATAATTCGAATACATTCAAGAGCAATTCAAAAAAAATTCTTATTCTTTTTAGTGCATTTATCTTTTCTATAATAAGCCCGGATAGAGGCTTAGTATCCCATGAAATACCCAATGACGTGGTGGTGAGAACAATAATAAAACCCAATGAAGATAAGATAAATCTTTTGATAAGAGTACCACTTGAAGCAATGCGTGATATGAACTTTCCAACAACCGGTCCAGGATATTTAGAGCTGGAAAAAATGCCAGAGCTGACAATGGATGCGGCTGAAATATGGCTGGGAAACTTTATTGATGTTTATGAGGGAAATAACAAAATCAAAGACTGGCAAATAGAGAAAACAAGAATTTCATTGCCTTCGGATCGATCTTTTGGTCAATACAATTCTGCCTACAATAATATATTCTCTCCACCCTTGAACAATACTTTGATCCATTATCAACAGGCTCTTCTCGATGTTTTGATAACTTACCCAATTGAATCAGCTTCATCCAAATTTTCCGCGGACATTAATTTTGGTGGTTTAGGAATCAATACGACTACCGTCATGACATATGTATCAATTGATAATGTCAGCAGATTGTATCAGTTTAAAGGAAGTCCGGGACTGGTAGAACTCGATCCATCCTGGCTAAATGCATTCTCTCGGTTTGTTAGCTCTGGGGTTGAGCACATCTTTATAGGAATAGACCATTTGCTATTTATCTTGTGTCTGATATTGCCTTGTCGGAGGATTCGTTCGTTGATTATTGTTATCACAGCATTTACAGTTGCCCACTCGATCACGCTCATTGCGTCAGCGCTTGGCACTGTCCCGTCTGGTCTTTGGTTTCCTCCCTTTGTAGAGACCTTCATCGCTTTTTCTATTTTGTATATGGCTATAGAGAATATTCTAAAATCTGAGCAAGAGAGAAGATGGCCATTGGTGTTTGCTTTTGGCTTACTGCACGGATTTGGATTTTCTTTTGCTTTGTCTGAAACGATGCAATTTGCTGGAAGTCACCTCATAACTTCTTTGCTCGCTTTCAACTTGGGCGTCGAGTTAGGTCAAATTCTTATCGTCTGCTTGACTGTTCCGATTATCAATTTGATTTTCCAATGGACTGAGAAAGAGAGGATTATTACTGTAATTGTTTCAGTTTTAGTTGCCCATACTGCTTGGCATTGGATGCTCGACAGATACGAAGTCATGCAAGCATATAACTTCTCGGGATTTTTAGATCATTCGGGAAGCAGTATCATCAATTGGGTAATTGTATCTTTTGTCGTAGTCTTGGTTTATCTGATTCTAAGAAGACTGTTTAATCAAATTATGGAATAATTGTTTTATTCGTAATACTGAGCAGAGTTAAAAGCTATTTTTAAATTCTAGGAGATATTTTATGCAATCAATTATGATCGTTTTAATGGGTTTGGCTGGCATGACATTCGGTTGGTTCGTATATTCAAAGTTTATCGCCACCAAGATCTACCAGCTTGATCCGGATTTCGTTACTCCTGCCAATGAATTTAATGATGGTGTGGATTATGTTCCAACCAATAAATACGTCTTGTGGGGGCATCATTTTACTTCTGTTGCAGGTGCAGCACCCATTGTGGGCCCAGCAATTGCTGTCTATTGGGGATGGGTTCCTGCCGTTCTATGGGTAACTCTAGGCACAATATTTTTTGCGGGCGTACATGATTTTGGAGCACTTTGGGCAAGCTCAAGGCATAAGGGCAAATCTATTGGTGCGCTATCGGAGGATGTAATTGGAAAAAGAACGCGTGCATTGTTCATGGTGGTTATATTCCTCGTTCTATTAATGGTAAATGCTGTATTTGGTGTTGTCATTGCTGGTGCTTTTGTCAGTACGCCTAATGCAGTTTTTCCTGCTTGGTCTGCCATTGCAGTAGCTCTAATTATAGGACAACTTTTGCATCGAAATTTTAATCTAACAATACTGTCGGTTGTTGGAGTTATGGCTCTTTATTTTTCAATATATATAGGCAGCTTGTTTCCACTTGAGTTGCCAGAAGGAATGCTGAGCCTTTCACCCAACGCGAATTGGATCATTATACTATTTATTTATGCAGCCATAGCATCGATGCTACCAGTATGGGTTCTGCTTCAACCGCGAGACTTTATCAATGGCATGCAACTTTTTGTTGGTCTGTTTTTGCTTTATGGGGCAGTATTTTTATCGCTTCCCGATATATCAGCACCTGCATTCAACAATCAGATGACTGAGGATGCACCATCTTTGGTCCCTTTATTGTTCGTAACTATTGCGTGCGGAGCAGTATCTGGGTTTCATGGGATAGTCTCGTCTGGAACAAGTTCTAAACAACTCGATAAAGAGACTGATGCTCGTTTTGTTGGGTACTTCGCAGCAATGGGTGAAGGTTCCCTGGCTCTTATTACTATTGTTGCGGTCAGTGGCGCAGCTCTGGCAGCCACTCCAGAGATTTGGCATGAAATTTATGATAAATACGGCACTGCTGGTGCCGGAACTTTCATTCAAGGTGGAGCACAAATGATTACCAATGGATGGGGTATTCCTGTGAGCGTAACATCAACATTGCTTGCAACAATGGTAGCTTTATTCGCTGGCACCACTATGGACTCTGGTGTAAGACTTCAAAGGTATATAATTCAGGAGTGGGGCGACATATACGGTATACCTTTATTTAAAAAAGGTTTCGCTGCGACTCTTATCGCGGTTACTTCCTGTTTATTGTTAGCATTTGGTGCTGGGGGCGCTTCGGGTTCTGGCGGTTTAACAATTTGGCCTCTTTTTGGGTCGACCAATCAGATTCTTGCTGGCATGACACTGCTGGTGATTTCGGTGATGCTGATAAAATTGGGGCGTCCTGCCAAATATACAATGTTGCCCATGATATTTGTCTTGTTTACTTCTTGCTGGGCGGCAATTATTAAATTAATGGAGTTCTGGGCTGCAGGAAATTGGTTGCTTGTGACTATCGATATTGTGGTGCTTGTGACAAGTTTATTAGTAATATTAGAGGCAATATCTGTAATCAGCGCTTATCGCAATGAAAATAAGCCTAACTAAAAAATAACGAAAAGAGTGGTTTGCGGATAATTTTAAAAAAAAAGGCATAAATCAGTCATTATTTGCATAAAATAATACAAAAAATACTGCTATATGCATTTTTTTAAGAGAATGAAAATAAAAAAATTTTTTTTTACAAGAAAACTGTTGTAACTCCACCACTTGATATTATAAGGCTTTCAAAGCATCCACGAATCATAGGTTTTATATAGGATGCAGAAAAAAGCATAATGTTGCTAAAAAACAACAAAATTTAGGTTGAATTACTAAAAAAAACCTAATTTTTGTTGTAAAAAAGCTTTATTTTTATCTTTAACTTTGGTTCAATCTTATTCAAATGCCTTCAATGGGCGTGGTTGCGTGTGGATTTTCGAATTCACATTCAACTGCACTTAACGAGGGTTATTCAAACAGAAGCTATAGCGGGAAACCAATATTGCTTTTAACGGATCGGGAAACTGGTCCAAAACTAATCGTTGGGGGAACTTTAACGATGAAAAACTTTATCAAGCCAGCTTGGCTGGCGATAACTTCGGTACTACTAGCTCTTGGCGCATTGCCAACTAGTGTATCTGCACAAGGTGCGGACGAAGCTGTTGAGGAGATCGTAACGATCGGTACTCGTAGAGCAGGTCGTACAGCACTTGACACTGCGGTGCCGATTGATGTTTTCAATCAGGAAGATTTAGACTCTGTGTCTTCATCTGACATGCTTGACATCATCAAGACTTTGGTACCTTCTTTTAACGTAGGCCGTGTGCCCATTGGTGACGGAGCGACAATGATTCGTCCTCCTCAACTTCGTGGACTAGATGCTGATAAAACTTTGGTATTGATCAATGGTAAGCGACGTCATCGTGCTGCTCTTGTGAACCTTGGTGGATTCGGTGCTCATGGACCTGACTTAGCTACGATCCCTGCTATAGCATTGAGATCAGTTGAGGTTCTACGTGATGGTGCATCAGCTCTTTACGGATCTGACGCGATCGCGGGTGTAATGAACTTTAACCTTAGAACTGAGTCTGAAGGCGGTGAGATCCGTATGCAACATGGTGTGTATGCTGATACTGCTGGTGGTCCTGGTGGTCTTGGAATTGGTAAGCGTGGATCTCTTGAAGGTCAAGGTGGAGAGAAAGATTACAAAGTTCAGTTGAACTTTGGTATGCCTTTGACTGAAGATGGCTTCATCAACGTCAGTTCTGAGCTCTACAGTGCGCAAGGTACAAGTCGTGGTGGTCGATACGAATTCAGTATCCCTGGTGTGGATACAAATCGTCCTTCAGAAGCTGCGGCAATGGACGGTGCAATGTTTGATCATGATGGGATAGCAGGCACAGCTGAAGTATGGCGTGCTGGTCCAGATGCGTTGACTCACGTATATGAGACAACAAATACTGGTGCAAACCCACAAGGTACATTGTTGACTATCCGTAACGGCGGTGACGGTATTCCTGATGATCCTGATTACAGATACAGAGATAACCTCTGTAACTCAGAGATCGGTGCAGGAGACTGTAACGAAATGACTTGGGGTGAGCCAGTTCGTGATGGTATCCGAGTATTTGTTAACTCAGGCGTAACACTATCAGATTCTTCTGAAGCATACGCTTTCTTTAACTACTCAGACACTAACGCAGACGGTTCTTTCTACCATCGTCGTCCTGGTATCGCGCAGTTCAAATTGAGCCGTGATGCAACAGGTCGTATTCACAACCCGCGTGACCAGTATCCTGGTGGATTCACACCAAGATTCCACGGTAACGTTATTGACCAAGGATTCACTGGTGGTATCCGTGGTGATGCAAACGGTTGGAACTACGATTTCAGTGCGCGTTCTGGTGAAAACCAAATCCGTTACATTCTTGACAACACTAGAAACCCATCAATGGGTGCAGCGTCTCCATCAAAATTCCGTCCTGGTAACCTTGTAAACGATGAGTTTGCAATTAACATGGACTTCTCAAAAGAGTTTGATGTAGGCATGGCAAATGACATGAACTTTGCATTTGGTCTAGAGTGGCGTGAAGAGGGATACACAATTGAAGCAGGTGATACACCTTCTTGGACTGTGGGCCCATACGCTGGTAAAGATCCACACAACTTTGATGTAACTGCAGCAGAAGCAGCAGCAGCGGGTGAAACTCGTGTAGCTGGATGTTACATTCCTGGTCTCGTAGCAACTCCTGGAACTCAATGTGATGCTGAAGATCCAATCTTCAATTCACTTCCAGTAGGTTCAAACGGTTTCCCAGGATATGATCCTGCATACACAGGTACTTATTCACGTGATTCATACGCAGCTTACGTTGACGTTGAAATGGACGTGACTGATGAGTTCCTAGTAAACTTTGCTGGTCGTTACGAAGACTTCTCTGATTTCGGAGATAACTTCAGTGCGAAAGTTGCATCACGTTACACAGTGAGTGACGCTGTAACAGTTCGTGCTTCAGCCGGTACTGGCTTCAGAGCACCAACACCAGGTCAAATCTCAACTAAGAACGTATCAACACGTATTGATCCAAATGGTGAGCCAGTTGCGGAAGGTATCTTCCCAGCGACTAACCCACTAGTAGCTGAGTTAGGAGCACTGCCTCTTGACGCTGAAACTTCAACTCAATTCACTTTGGGTTTAAGTGCTACTCCAACAGACAACTTGGTAGTGACTCTTGATTACTACTTTGTAGAGTTGGAAGATCGTATCGTATTGTCATCTGACTTCGCGATTACGGATGTACTTAAAGCGTCACTAGATGCTAAAGGCATTCCTTATCAGTCAGATATCGCTCAAGTAAGTTACTTTACTAACGACTTGACTACTGAGACAAGTGGTATTGACTTAGTTGTTACTTACAACATGGACTGGTCAGGTGGTAACACTGTCCTTTCTATGGCAGGTAACTGGAACGATACAGAGATCAAAGACCGCGTAAACAGAGGGACTACTGCATCACCTAAGTACTTCATTAACGACGAGAGCAAGTTCGATAACGAAAACGGTGATCCTTCATACCGTTTGAACATATCTGCTCGCCACACTACAGGCGATGATGTTACATACAGCCTGCGTGGTAACCTCTACGGACCTTACAAGAATGCCGCAAACAGCACTCTTGCTTCGATCCAAGAGTACGGTCGTGTAATGCAGTGGGATGCTGACGTATCATGGGATTTGTCTGATGAATACCGTTTAACTTTTGGTATTAACAACATCTTTGACACAATGCCAGATCAAGATACAATCGGCGAAACTTGCTGTGGACGTACTTACCGATCTGATTCAGTTATGGATTGGCAAGGTACTTACTACTACGTAAGAGGTCAAATCAGCTTCTAATAGTTGATGATCAAAGAATAATTGGGTAACCGTTTTTTATAAAACACCTACTCAATGATTAAAACCCCGCTTAGGCGGGGTTTTTTTTATCTATTTAATACTGAATCTTCATTTTTAATGGCTAAGCCAGGATCGATCTTGGTAAAATATTTCAGAGATCATCTATTATGCAATACAAAATAAATAAACAGCTCGCATCAAATCTACTCATGATTAGGCCATGTAAATTTTTCAGTAATCCTCAGACGGCAGAATCAAACAAATTTCAGGGCAGATCAAAATTATCCGATAAAGAATTACAAGAAGCTGCAGTAAATGAATTTGACATGTTGGTATCAAAATTAAAAGATGCAGATATTAATGTCTGTGTTTTCGAAGATACACCAGAACCCATAACCCCTGATTCAGTTTTTCCAAATAATTGGATCTCATTGCACAATAATGGAATGGTTGTTTTGTATCCTATGGAAGCAGATAACAGAAGGCTTGAAAGGCGTTTAGATATAATAGAAACATTGAAAAATGAACACGGATTTTATGTGAAAAAAATTATTGATATGAGTAACCTTGAAGATAAGCAAGAATATCTAGAGGGCACGGGCAGTATGATCTTGGATCACGTGAATAAAATTGCATACGCCTGTTTATCGTCTCGGACTCATAAGAATGCTTTACTGGATTTCTCAAAAAAAATGGGATTTTCTCCTATTTCTTTTTGTGCAAAAGATGCATTGGGTTCAGATGTATACCATACCAATGTCATAATGAGCTTAGGAGAAAAGCTTGCAGTTTTATGCGAAGATGCAATACCTGTAGATTTTGAGAAAAAGCAAGTCAAAGACAGTCTCCAGATTACTGGGCATGAAATAATAAATATTTCATTGGACCAAATGACATCTTTTGCTGGTAATGTTCTTGAAGTCATATCCAATGCGGATGAGCATCTCATGCTCATGTCTGAGAGAGCAGAGAAATCATTGACAAAAAAACAGAAATCAACAATCGAAAAGTATTGTAGGATTGTCTCATCACCAATTCATAACATTGAAGATTCTGCTGGTGGAAGTGTTCGCTGTATGATTGCTGAAATAGCGCTTCCAAAAAAATAAAGGTTTGATTATGAGTAAAAATAAAATCTTAATGTGCCCGCCAAATTATTTTTCCGTTGACTACGTAATAAATCCATGGATGTCTGGTTTAACAGAGCCACCTGACATAAAAAAAGCACACGAACAATGGAATCTATTGAGAGATACTATCTCTCAATATGCTGATATTGAGATTATTGAGCCTCAGCCAGATCTACCCGATATGGTATTTACAGCTAATGCAGGTGTTGTATCCGGAAACAAAGCCATTGCTAGTCATTTTATGCCTCATGAGAGAAGGCCAGAGGAGTCACATTTTAAATCGTGGTTTAGAAAAAATGGTTATGATCTTTTGGATCTCGATGAAAAAATTGGATTTGAAGGAGGCGGAGACTGTCTTTTTGATCGAGGTGGCCCCTGGTTATGGACAGGACATGGTTTTAGAACGGAGATAGAAGCTCATCCAGAGATAGCAAAGTACTTCAATGTTGAAGTTGTTCCAATAAAATTAGTAGATGAAAGATTCTATCATATCGATACGTGTTTTTGCCCTTTAACAGGTGGTTATATAATGTACCATCCTCCTGCCTTTGATTATGATTCCAGAATTTCAATTGAAACCAGAATACCACCCGAGAAACGCATCATTGTTGATACTGTGGATGCGGGGAATTTTGCATGTAATGCTGTTAATCTTGAAAATAAGGTTATAGTTAATGCCGCCTCAGCTTATCTGAAAGGACAACTCAAACAAAAAGGTTTTGATGTAATTGAGATAGAGTTGTCTGAATTTATAAAAGCAGGTGGCTCAGCCAAATGTCTTACATTAAAACTGATCGACTCAGTTATTTCCTCTATAAAATAAAGAGTAAGCTCAGTGAATTTAATTCAAAATCACAGATTACGCTTATACTTTGGTGCTGTTCTTATAAGCTTCTCACCGATTTTCGTGAGCTTAGTGCATGTTAACCCAACAGCGAGTGCATTTTATCGAGTTTTTATTGGTGGAGTTGCACTGACTTTATACCTATTGTTTTCAAAGAAAAGATTTGATTTCAATAAGAGTGTTTGGTTTTTTCTATTGATGGCATCCATTTTTTTTGCTGCTGATCTATGGTTTTGGCACAGAAGTGTAATTTATGTGGGTCCTGGATTAGGGACTCTACTGGCAAACATGCAGGTATTCATAATGATGATGGCAGGTATTTTTTTGTATAAACAAATGCCAACGAGAGTTCAGCTATTTTCTGTTCCATTCGCTGTAATTGGACTCTTTATGATTGTGGGTTTGGATTGGAATGAATTGAAACCAAATTATCAAATGGGAATAATTTTTGGTTTATTGACAGCAATCTGTTATAGCAGTTATTTGATTTCGATGCGTCAAGCACAGCAGAGCGAGACGAACGTTATCCCTATAAGTGAGGTAGCTGTGATGTCATTAATGGTGTCAATAATTTTAGCTCTTGCAGCTTTTTTTGAAAACGAATCATTGGT
>PYIJ01402082.1_pt1 | contig 24708 bp, 6 predicted proteins | sample 3578051 | NCBI WGS metagenome assembly PYIJ01 (sample SAMN08408021, study PRJNA431606) | Marine metagenome isolate SA_KN192-05_S13_5m, whole genome shotgun... | biome: marine; feature: oceanic pelagic zone; material: water; isolation source: surface water sample, 0.2-0.8 um fraction ... | reverse complement strand
GGTGGTTAACACAAAGTTAGAAGTAGTTATACCAGCAGCAGTGCCAGCAGCACCAACTTGCTTACCTGTTGTATCGAAGTAAACGATACCATTTCCAGTAGTGTCATAATCACCATTCTGGAAATATATTCCTTTAATATCTAGGAAACCTTTTGTACCACTTACAAGATTATTCACGATTGTAGCATCGGGAATATATGTAAATGATCTTTCTGGTGCATTACTTGCATCACCACCTAGATCATGATATCCAAAGAAACCTTGCTTGTTATTACCTGCACCTGAACTTGTGTTGTAACCAAATGCCACACCTCGGTCAGTATTTGTATCAACGTTTGCAGTAACTGTTAATTGAGTTGTAGTGGCAATACCACCAGACTCAACAGCATTACTGATTGTAACTAATTTTTCTGTTAAATCATAAGTTGAAATTGTAGTTCCTGATGCTACATTAGTGCCAGAAATACCATCTCCTGTGTTAATACCAGCAGTTGTATCCAATTTAATTGTACTCACACCAGCAACTGCTGTCATCATTACAGTTCTTGTGCTTGTAGTAACACCTAAGTTGATGATTGGATCATTAAGATTAACTGTGAATGAATCAACTGTTGTAGTTGTACCATCAACTTGTAAGTCACCTTTAACAATAACTGTACCTTCATTACTTAAACCATCTGGATATGGGTCAATATACAGAAGATTACCATGTCCTTCTTTAGTTGAAATTATATTAGATGAAATACCAACACCACCCAATCTTGCATCTAAAGCAGTAAGTGTTCCTCCAGTTTGGAAAATATCACCTTGAAATGTTGATACACCAGTAACTTTTAAGTTACGGATAGTCATTTCATCAACAAATAAATCATCAGAAATGTGTAAGTCTCCACCTACATATAAGTCACTAACAAAAGTACCAATACCTGTAAATGTTGAAACACCAGTAACTTTTAGATTACCACCTATATTAACACTCTTCTCTATACCAACACCACCTTCGACTATAAGGGCACCAGTGTCCTTTGTAGCAGAATCGGTAGTATCTGCCATAACTATTGCTACACCGTCCTCATATACCCAGTCAGCACCCGTTACGTTTATTCTATTATCTCCATCCTCATCATATTCTATTTTTGCATCTTTACTATCACCAAAAGTTAAGAATGTATCATCTGGTATGATTACTTCACCTGTTCCATTAGGTGATAAAAATAAATCCCCATCAGTGTTCGTTGTTGAAAGGACGTTTGCATCTAACCTTAAATTATCTACATTCCATTGATCTACTTTTCTATTTTGGTCAACAATTGCAACAAATCCATTTGCAGCAGTTGATGCGTTCGCAGCACTCGCAACTGAACCAGGTGTATTGTTCAATAAATCTGTGAAATATCTACCACCAACGACTTGTGGATTACCTGCATTATCTCCAACAAATAACCTATCACCACTATTTCCTTGAGCACCACTCCCACTCAGTGTTACACCAACTTCACCAAATTGTAAAGACGATGGTGCCGAAGTACCAGTCGATCTTTTTACTCTTATAATACTTGCCATTTCTAGAAGCTACCTCCGTTTATGTCCAGATTCTGTGTTGCACCTGGAGTTAATTCTAATGTTCCAGTCCACTTTTGAGTTGTGCTATTGTATACTAAAACCATTCCATTTTGTGGATTGCTAACATTCACATCACTTAGTTCACCTAGAGATCCTGCTGATGCACCAGATAATGAGGATGTAACCTTAATGGCATTTTTTTGACCAACTCTTACTTTGATGTCTGCCATTATTTTGTAACTCCCTCTCTAACTAAAACAGCGCCTTCTAAAACTCTAGTAACTTCACCAGATGTATCTGTAATAAGAACATCATACATGAATCTACCAGGTTTTAATGCTGCTGTCTGACTTGTTGTTAAACCAACTCTTATTCTTCCACCTGTTGCACTTATGATAGAAGTTTGAAAATCGGTTGCTGAACTACTACCAGGATGCTTACGCATCTGTGCAGTTGCAGTAAAACCAGTCAAATCCGTAGCAGAATTAGTAGCTGCACTTTCTAAAGTGAAAATTTGAGAAAATGTAGTTCCAGTGTTAACAGTTAGATTACTTACATAAACTGCCATTTAAAAACAATATCAGGATTCTAGATATATTTATATTTACAATAACCCGTCTATTTTTCTACGATTAATCTAAGTAAGTTTTTAATTTCTTCAATATCCCTCTTCATACTATCTATTTCTTCTTTTTGGGTTAATTTTAAATTTCTTGATTTTTTATATTGAGAGTATCCAAGACTATCAGTATTAATGATAGCCCCAGATTTCTCATCTCGATATAAGTGTTTGTGTCCTTCTACTGGTATCATGCTAGTGCTAGAACTCTAAGGTCTTTCAATCTAGGTGCAAATGCTTCATTAGTTCCACTAAATACAACCTTCACTTTAAATCCAGTAAACTCATCTAAATTATCGGCAGTAAACTGATAATCTCTGAATACACCCTCTTCACTTGCAGGAACAAAAGCATCTGCTCTACCTGTGTTTTTAGAAAGGTCAATTACTTGATCTCCGAAACCGTCACCATCTGTATCATTCATATTATCAAAACCAGGCATCAATTCGTATGCTAGTTCAGTATCTGCACCATCTGATCTGAATAGTTGATATAATACTCGGAAATCAGCAGATGAATCCCTATATGCACCAACAATTACTTTAAGTGATGTTGCAGGATTTTTAAGATCAATTCTTTCACTTATATAAACTCCAGCATGAGGATCACCAGATGTTCTATTTGATCTATCATCTTTTGTAAAATCACTGATTGGTGAATTCAATCTTGATCTTTGATAAATCATAGTTCCGTTCATTGTATCCAATATTGGAGACAGATTAGGATCTGATGATTCAAATAAAACACCAATAGTAAATGATCTATTTAAAGGTAGGTCAGTTAATCGAGTTGTTTCATTTACTCTAGAACATATAAGTCTAGGTGTGCTTAATCTGTTTGGTTGATTCAAAGTAATATTTTCATATCCTTGATCAATGAATGGTACTTCACCACCACCAGCACTTGTTCCTGAAACAGTTCTTATTTGTGCTTCTAATGTTGTACTATCACTAGGAGTGAATACATTAAACTGTGGAATAATTTGATTAAATTGATAATTTTGTGAAGCAAAGATATTACTTCCACCAATATTAGCTTCATTTGCAAAACTAACTTGACTATCACCACTTGCCTGTGCACCACGATTTATTTCAAGATAATATTTGTCAATATCTTTAGCATTGGATAATGCTGTAGTATTTGGCATATTATGATCAGTGTTGATTTGTCTTAAATCAAAACCGTTAATTTCATACTTAAACGCACTACTGTTAACATCATGAGTTCTTACAACTGTACCATCAACACCTCTAGTTCCAATACCTAATTGATTTACACCAACACTATTATAGTAGATAATTTCACTATTAACTTTAAGATATCCCTGAGAAGTAGATATTCCATTATAAGTGGCAAATGTAGTTGTACTTGCTATTGAAATAATTTGATCATCAACATCAATTGAATCTGTAATCGTAATTGGACTAGTATCAGGTTCAACATCTGCAATAGTAACTAAGTTAGTATCAGCAGTCATACCATGATTGTAATGATCAACTTCAATAACATTTCCAGTAAACTTATCATCGTAAGTTGCAGATGAAGTTATGGTTGTACTTCCATAAGAAGTAGCAGTTGAACCTTCATAGACTACAATTGCTTGTCCTGAAGTAAATTCTTCACCCTGAACATTATTGAGGTAAAGAGTTCCTGTTCCATTAGTTGCCGACACAGTAATCTGTGCATCAGAACCTTTAGTGACATTATTTGTTGTTATACCAACAACATCACCAACAGCATATCCATTACCACCTACATTACTTGTAATTGAAACAGATGAAACTTGCCCTGAACTATTAGTTGCAACAGTTGCAGTAGCACCAGATCCATTACCTGTTATTGCAAACAGAGGAACACCGTTATATGTTTGACTTGCATCAAAACCAATTCCACCATTTGTGACTGCAAGAGTTTGTATTGGACCACCTACTCTTTCAATGAATCCTTGTATAGCAGTTGCTGATGTAGAATCACTAACTTGCTTACCTATTGCTAAATTAGCAACAGATGATGCATGAGTAGTGGTCTGAATACCAACTTTCAACTTTCTAGGTAAAGTTTTAATTGCATTAGGAGTTAACCTTCTAATAATTGCAGAACCCTTTTCCATTTTTGGATTATAGAAGTATGCAGTTCCAGGTGTCGTGGTAAACTGTGCTTTATATAATTTAAATTTCAAGTCTTCAAACTGGCTAGCAGTCCAAATTGTACCATTCTGTGATTTAAATAAACTACCACCAATGTACTGACGAGTAACAATAACGGATTCTGCGTCAGGTAAACTTTGAGTGTTTACAGTTCTCTCACCCATTTGAGCAATCCATGCTTCATAATTATTTGTTGTAGGTGCTAATAATACAATCGCATATTCAGTATCTGGTTCAAGATATACAGGGGATGGGAATTTAATATTGGTTGCCACCTCTGCGTTACTAGAAACTAGTATATCATCTGGATGAACAACTACACGAGCATAATCTTGAACAACTTGATTAGTTGGAGTTCCTAACTCCATAGTTCTTATTTCAACAGTCAACTTTTCATTTGGATCTTTATTTCCAAAGAATAAATCAACAGAAGTAATAAACGCACCAGTTTCATCAGTTGTAAATGATTGTGATAAAGGATCATCATCCTGTGGGGGTGGTGGTGGTCTTCTAACTATAACTAACGTGTTTGTATAAGTATCTACTATACCTGTTGCACGATATGTGGTTGCACCAGAACTTATTAATAAACTTCCAGGTAAACTTTCTGCATTTTCGGAACTAGATGTTAGTTTAAATGAGCAAGTTCCAGTTCTAAATCTTAGTGGAGGTGGAGGTGATGCCAATGGATCACGGAAGAAGAATGAACCTGATATGTCACCAAAAGTATCAGCAACTAATCTAACATTTGAAACTTCTGCTTGTGCTCCACTTGATCTACCTAAAATAACAACACCAGTTCCAGTTGGGATGTATCCAAAGAATCTTCCTTGTGCTTCATCACCAAGAGAGTTAATATCTACATTTAACACTGTGGATGACGCAGAATATACAGAACCTAATGATACTGATGTATTATATGGGTTTGCATTGTAAGTCTCTGTTGGGTTTAATACATTTCCTGTTTTATGATCTGATTGTGCCAATCTTAAAGTACAAACATTATTTCCTGCTTGATCAAAAATGTCTACGGTTTCACCTTTTTCAAAAATACCATTAACCATATTAATTTCAATTAATTTAGGAACAATATCAATTCCACTTGTACTATCAAAGAATGGGTAAAATCTAGCAACTGGTCTTAATCCAGAAGTATGGAATACGACGTTTCTTGATCTAATATGAGTATCTGGAACACTACTTGTCTTAATTGTGTCAACATACGATCCATTAAATCCACCTGTAATGGTTCTCTCACCACCATCTACTTGAACATTTCTAACCCAACTGTCAGTGCGAGGTGTTAAATTTATAGTTCCAGTAAAATCAATCATATTGAATGGGTTAACATTCTCAACTCTTGATGCTAGAGGTTGTTCTAAGAAATCAACTTCAGTATAATCTAACGTTATGAGATCACCAGTTTTTCTAACATTAGGATCTAATAAATCTAAATTCTCAGAGAAATCGGCAGTATCAACATTTGTTGAAAGATTAAGTGCTACTTCTGGTTGAATAGACCAAAAATCTAATGGTACATTCAATTCTTTGTTTGCAATATCAATTGCACATTTATTATCAGGATCGGTTTTATCTAATAAATCAGTATTCTTAAAGTCATCTACAAAGAAACCTGTTTTAAATCTTGATAATCCATCAACATCTTGAACCTGTAAAGTTTTAGTATCTAATTCAAGTAAACTTAGAGATGTTACTTCTTCTAATGTGTCAATTCTATCTTCTAATAGTCCAATATCTCTCATAGTATATCGAACATTATCAACTACTTTTACTATAGCATCATCAGGATCATATAAGTATGGAGGTAATTCTATAGTTGCAATTTCCATTGCATTTTCAATAATTGGAGGTTCTTTTGGATTTAAATTAGATGTTCCTTTAATAACTGCAACATTTCCTAATGTGTCTATAACTAACTTATCTGTTCTTGGTAAGTAAAAATTATATCCAATAATAGAACTTTCATTTGGTTTTACAATAAATTCTGGATTAACGTTACCAGATCCACCAAATAACCTATTTTGGAATGCAAAAGGTGATTCGTTACCAGAGTATGTTGTTACTCTTGGTCTAAAATCAATGGTATCAGTAGCTCTAACACCACCATCTATGGTTGGTATATCTGAACTAAATCTTTCTTCTGGATAAGATGCAACAGTATAGAAATCACCAACATCATTTGTTGGAACTGTGTATGCATCATACACCACTAATAATTTTCTTGTTGCTGGTGGGAAATTTTGTTTTCTTACTAATCTTGAATAATCGTAGAATTGCTCCCTTTGTCCTTTATCAAGTTCATATCTATTTGTGATATTTAAAAATGTACCTATAGTTATATCTTGTAAAGAAGTTGAAATTACAGATTCTTCAAAATTAACAGTTTCTCCTATTGTAAATTTTGTAGGAGTTAAATATGCAATTTCAATTTCATTGGCTGATAATAATGCAGTTATTTGAGCTACAGCACCACTCGTTCTTCCAGAAATTTTCTCACCAATTATGGCTGCAGTGTTTAAACTTAATCCATCAGGGAAAGTAAGTTTATCTAATATTGGTGAATCTGTATTGATAGATTCAAATACACCTACAACTTTAACAACATCAGGTATGTTAAATGATATTTCTTTATCTTCAACTCTTAAACCATAAGCAGGACTTGTTTCCATGCCACTTGCGGTTGTATTAATACCAACAGCAGTTTTAAGTATTTCAATTTTTTGACTTCTAATATAATTTTTTTGCTTACTCTTAAGTGCTTGTTTTTTAAGAGTTGTTGATACAACAACATTAGTTTGGCTGGCAGTTAATCCGTTAATCGTAACTGTTTGACTATTTGTATTAAGAACAACTTGATCATTAGTTAAATCTTCAATTGATCCATCTGAATAGTGAACAGAATATCTTTCTTCGTCAAATGCTTCATAAAATGCACTTCCAATTCCACTTGCTGCCAAATCAAAAGTAAGGACTCCACTACCATCAGTTGATTCACCTGTAATATTAGTTCCTACAACAAGATTTGCAGTTGATAAATTGATATCTGATACGTTATTGTTGCCTACACGGGCATACAAACCTTTGTTTTCATTAAGATTAATATTTGGAACTCCAAATGAGAATGTAGGTGTTACAGAGGCACCAGTGGGTAATGCACCATTACAAATACCAGTTACATTTTGCACTGCTGCTAATGTTATTGTAATTCCATCTGTTGATACATTTGTTATTCTATTAAATCTTTCAGTTGTTTCTCCTGGTAATGTATATCTTACAATAGTATCTGTTTTAATCCCTGCAAAACTTTTACCTGCACATGTTGCAATACCTGCTGCATTTATGTTTAATACATCTGATACGTTAAAACCTGTTGGAATTTTACGATTTAAAACAGTGTCTGCAACAAAATCACTTGCATATCCACTAAGTGTTGATGCATCTTGATATACTGATTTAATATCTTCAACACCAAAAATTCTAACAGTTTGAATTGAACGTGATAACTCAGGATCTTCATTAATTATGATACCTTCACCTGTAATGAAAGAACCAGTAACTTGTGTTAATTTAACAATTGTACTAGCACCACCAGCAGCAGTTGCATATCCTGTTGCACCACTACTTAATCCTCTAACATAAGAAGCATCTGGTAGTTCTGTATTACTTACTGCAGAATTTAAAACAAGTCTTGTAAATGTTTGTATATCAAATAAATGCAATTCCCATTCACTTGAGTCATCTTTATATGCAGCATTTCTTACATTAAATGAGTAAACTCTTGCTTGTCCTATTAATTCACCAGTACCAGCACTATTTGAACCTGTTCTTTGATTATATAATTCAACAAATTTTGAATCATCTTTAATATTAGGAGCTGGTGCACCAAAAACATTATTAACTCTTAAAATAGTTCCCATTTGATATGGGACTAAAGATGCGTCAACTACTTGTTTGTCTCTTGGTTTATCTACATCAATTATATTTGTTCCTGTTAATTCAATATCATATCCCTTAACATATGCTTTTCCAGCAGATATTTTTACACACATCAAATCATCAGTTGGTGTGTTTTGTTGATCTGTTATTTCATTAGATCTAAAAATACCCTCATTCGATATTCCATCATTTAATGAATTTTTAACTTGAACATCAAACTGTTGAACTGAATAATGACCTGATTCATCAAATGTTCTTTCAGCAAAATAATCTCTTATTAATGAATATTGAGTTTTTGTGATTATTTTCTTTATCTCACCATCATCAACACGTAAAAGTTCAATAAAGTTAGTATCATTAAAATCTGTTAAACTTTTTTTCGCAAGTGTAGTAGTAATTTTTAATCTATCAGCACCTGGTGCAGCAAAATTAGAAAATCCTCTTGCATTATCATATAAAGAATCTTCTTCCTTTGCAGTTACTAATTGCTCATCAATATTTAATCCAACTCTATATGATGGTGTATTTGAATATGGATCTAATACAATTTTATCTGTAGATACATCAACAAAAGTTCCCCTTATGAAGTAAGTTCCAGATGAAATTCCAACAGCAGACCCAGTTGCAGATGCATTAGTATCTACAAGTGTTAGTACTGTTTCTCCTTCATTTACTGCAGTGTTTCCATATACAAAAGATGATTCAACTATAAGATTTTCTCCATCAGTTAAATTAGAGATGCTATTATCTGGTCCTGATTGTAGATATTGTACATAGATTGTTAAATCAGTAACATCATTTTCAAATCCAACAAATTCAAAACTATCAATAGTTAGTATTATACCTGACTGCTCTCCCCTTAACCTTAAACCTATTAACTGATCTAAGTATAATGATACTGGTATTCCTAAATGGGTATTATTAACTCTTACTGAATAATATTGTGGATCGTAATTAATATTACCTGGTATTACCATAGACCCATCTTTAAAGATGTGACTACCGAACGTTTCAATCTGATTTTGTAAAGAAGATTGAAGAGTTGTTAATTCTCTAGCTTGAACAGGGAATCCTGGTTTGAATAGGACTCTGTAAAATTTATCTTCCTTATTAAAATCATCGTAATAAGGGCTTATATTTAAATTCGTTTTTTGTGGCATTTTTTAAAATTCCAAGATGATTTTAATGTCTTCTTTTTGTCTGGAGTTTCTAGTAATTAGAGGTCTATTATCCAAGTATATTATTTCACCTGACCCTTTATTTATCTCAGGAGAAGCAAGACCATTTGTGAAATTGACTCCGAGTGAGATAACCTTGTTACCAGTTGGGTTTGTACTTATACCTGTGAAGTTTTGATCGACAGTTGCAGTAAATCCACTTGTTGGTGCGATTATACTTTCTGCTGATGATTCAAAATTTAATACTTTTGCTTCAGTTGTAACTCCAACATAATCTGTTTGGTCTGCTGTTGTTTGATTAAAATACAACGACCTATCTTGATAATATTTAATTACATTAGTATCAGTATCGTATGATACTATATAACCCTCTGCAGTACCACCAGTTACTGACTGCTGTATCTTTTCACCTATAGTTGGAGTTCCTGTAGGAGATATTACCTTAACTGCATTAACTGATGAGAAATCGTTTGCAGTATATGTTGATGTTGATCCTATTGAAGTTGGGTTTTTTATGATACTTATTTGTGCAAACTTAGTATCAGTAGGAAAATCTTTTGTAGAATCATCAAATCTTGCATAAATTAAAAGTTTATCAGTTCCTAATTCTTTATATAAATCAAACCCATGTCCTCTTGAGGGTGGTATGATTGGTATTAATTTTGCATGATTTCCAACAGAAACACCTGAATTACCAAGTGGTCCTAAATCAACCATACCATAAGTATATCCTTGTCCACCTGATGATACATTAGTTTTAATTATTTTACCGTTACTATCAGTATCAATAACAACTTTTGCACCAGTTCCATCTCCAATTACGTCAACCTCTCTACCAATAATATTCTGTGAGTATCCAAATCCTTGTTTGTCGATATAAACTTTTTTAATTTGGTTATTATTAATTGTTGAATCACCATTTTCACGAACAGATTGTATCTGTGTTTCTGATGATGTTGGCCAATCACCTGGCACAGAAATATATTCAGTTGAGTCAAATTTGATAATATCACTCGGAGGAACTGTAAATAAGTACTTCCAAATATATCCATCTCCACTTTCACCTGCTCTTGATGGTTCTAAATCCGTAAATAAAGGTTCATCTTGAGATGCATTACCAGAGGTGCTTATTCCTGATGATCCATTGTCAATACAAACATAAACATCAAAATTTTTGTTCATTACATAGTAGTTTGATGCGTAGAGTCTAGTTGAATTAGTTACTGGTGAGGGACTATTAACACTATAATCATGACGATACATTTCATATCTTGTACCCTGTGTCCAATTTCTTCTTGTTATTAGTCTTCTTACATTTGCACTAGTTACTTTCTTACCAAATATTTGAGTATCACCTGCATGATTCGTATAGTTGATATTATCAGTTGGGTTTGGTGTGTTTGTATTCCACGCAGTGGTTCTACCAAAACCCACTGCAAGTGCTGGATTAGCAAGACCAACCACAACATAATATGAATTAGCAGAGTTATCTACAGTCTCTACAAAATTATTTGCATTTAGAATTCTAAATTGATCTGTTACAATTGCAGCCATATCATTAGCTTTTTTCTATATTTATACTACCCAAGATCCTTTCTTAATGAACCAGTGTCCCTAAGACCGAAATCTCTTCTCTGAATTGATGGGTAAGTTGTTAATCCAGAGTCTATTGTTAAACCAGTAACTCCAATTGATATTGGATTTTCACCTCTTGTGAATCCCGATAGTCTTCCCCATGAGAATCCACCAATTGCGGTTCCAAGTCCAACAGAAGTATCAATACCAGTGGTATTAACACCAGTCATGATATTGCAAGTAATAATACCAACACCACTGTTAAATGCATTAACAAAGTAGATATTATCAACACATGTAGTTCCTGTAGCAACAACCGTAGAGTTATCACTGACAACAGAAGTTACACCATGACCAACTTGTGTCTCAAATATGTATATAGGATAACCCTCTTTCAAATCACTAAGTGTAGAATTTGGATTATTTGTAAGGTCTGCGTTTAAAGTAAATTTAAGTGCAAGAGGATGACCTATACCATCTGTAACTGCAACACCAACAATATCACCATCAAAACCTTCAACAGTTGTTATTGTATCAACATCCTCTTTTACTGCATTTGGTAATGCTACCAATACTTGAGGTACAGCAGTAAATGTATAACCAAATCCAGGATTTGTTATTGTAGTAGATGTTATGACACCATTAGTTATTGTTCCTGTAGCAGTTGCAGTCGTTCCTATACCAACACCAATTGCATGAGGTGCTGATATAGAAATTGAAGTTGTGGAACCTACGTAACCACTACCACCATTTGTAATAGACAGTGATGAGATTGTACCAGCAGCAGAAACAACCGCAGTAAATCCAGCAGCAACTGGATTTGTTGAACCAACTATTAATCCACCAACACTACCTACAACTAAACTTGAGAAATCTTCTTCATAATTAAAGAATCTTGCATTATCAACGAATAACTGCGTTCCTGTGCTATTGACATCATCAATTATCTTTGCAGTTGGATAAACTTGTGATTCAATTGAATCTCTAACTTTTGATACTATCTCACCATTTACTTTTTTATCTACTTTTTGTTTTGTCCAACTAAGTGGTTTGAAGTTTCTTTCATCCACACCAAGTTCTGTGTACAAGTTAGTTTCTACTTCATCAGATGCGGAAATTGCATAAATTGTTCTCTGCTCTTGTGTTGTAGTAATTCCTGAATTTTCTTTAAATACTTGAACTACGTCACCTGTTTTAATTGTTGGTGATACTGAAGATCCAGCAGCAACTTGTACCGAGTCAACACCTGTAGTTCCTTTATAGAAGTAAATATCAATTATATCTTCAGGATCAGGTGCTTGTGAAAATTCAAATGAAGTACCTCCATCAAATGTATATGCTTCACCAGGATCTTGAACAACTCCATTGATGAATATTAGTAATAGAGCATCTAGATTTATAAGTGATGAATCTGGACTATCTTGATCTACTTCAAAACTTAATAAGTTTGCATTGAAAACTATTGGGAATCTCTTTCTAACACCATCTTGTAAGTCTTTTATTGAATCAATAAAGTCAAATTCTCCAAAATTCCATGATGAATATTGATCTCTGAATACATCAAGAACAGTTAATTCAAAATCATTAATTAATTGTGAGGTATTTAAAAATCTATCAGTAACTAATCCAACAGGTTTAAATACATCACCAACTTTGAAATTGTATCCATTATTTTCCAATTGGAAATTGGTTACTTCATATGATGTTGAACCAAGACCAACTGTAGTATTTGCTGCTCCTACTTCAATAGTAAGTGTTACACCAGTTCCTGTGTCTGTAGTTGATCCTATACCTCTTCTTGATACACCAGTAATTGGTAGATTTGAATAGGATGGAGCAGAAACTTGTATTTGTGGTTGTGTATAACCAGTACCTGCATTGTTAATATTAAATTTAAGTGCACCACCTGTACCTGTATTTGTGATACCAACATTTACAGTAAATGTATTAGTTGTTTTTGCAGTTATTGCTAAAGTTGCATTATGTGCTGGATCTCCACCTGCTGAACTTGGAGTAGGACCAGAACGAGGATATGAGTGATCAGTTGAGAAATTATCTTGTGCACATCTGAATACAAATGAATTGGTTGCAAGACCAACTGTATCACTTGTTGTTAAACCATGAGATGCTTTTGTAATTACTAAATTTCCTGTTGCTGGATCATAAGTAGCACCTGTAGGAGTAAGAGGAGAACCTCCAGTTACTGTAACAGCGTTAGTTGATGCACTTACAAATACGTGTGTGTTAGAAACAACTTCTGCTGTAACATCTGCACTTGCTCCATTTCCAGATAAATCTGTAACTGCAACAGAAACAGGGTTGCGATATCCAGATCCAAATGTCAAATCATTGAGATATTCAAATGCAGTTCCAGAACCAACATAAGTACGTGCTTGTGATTGAACACCAATATCAGTTGTGAATGTTGTTGCAGATAGTATTCCAGTAACACTAAATGATCTATCATTTGGTATACTCAATGTAGGTGTAAATGTCAATCCATCTAATCTTACAAACTCATTGATATTTCTAAATCCATGATTACTTGAAGTAGTAACTTGAAGTTGACCCGTTAAGTGATTAAATGATGCTGTGCTTATTCCAAACGCACCTCCAGTAGTTGCAATACCAACAATACCAACTATTGCTCCACTTCCGTTTGTAGTTGCTTTTACTTTTGCTGGTGCCAAGTTTGCAACACCCAATCCACCAGTTGAACCAAGTGAAATAATAACACCACCTCTTGGTAATTGGTTTTGATTTACATCAACATCACTAATAATTTTTGTTCCATTAGATGATGTAATTCCAGTGAATACTACGTTACTTGCACCACCTGTCTCTGCAAACTCATAATTATTGCCCAAGTTATTAAATGTAGATGGTGTTTGGAATATTCCATTGAGAAGAAGAATACTACTACCTGTTTGTATTCCTGCTGTGCTTGCACCACCAACTTTTACTGGGAAAGTAGCACCAATACCAGTGAAACTATCTGAAATATCATCAAAGATTGTATTTGTACTGTAATCTTGTCTTAAATAAACTCTACCATTAAACTTAGATCTTACAGCATCAAGATTTGATGCTGTCTTTTGAGTTGTGTTAGTTCCTCTTGGTGCCTCAGTAAAATGAATTGTACTATCAACAATATTATATCCACCAGAGAATAATCTACTTGTTGCTCCTGCAGTATGACTTGTAGCAGCAGAACCAATAGAACCTCTTTCAACAACTAGAAGATTTACTGAACCAGTTTCTGATATTGGTCCGACTGATGTAGTTCCTAAACCAACATTTGTAATCTTCATAAATTCATTATCAACTTTGACAATATCACCTGATGTAATTGAAGATATTCCTGTGACACTGAATGTTGTAACACTATCAGTAACCGCAAATTCTAAATCAGTTGTTATTGGTGTGAAAGCAACTGGAGATTGTATAACACCATCAATTGATAATAATGCTTTTTCATTCTTCTTAAACATCTCAAATTCATGAGCATTTCCAGTACCAGTCCCTGTAAATGTAACTGCGACACCTGCCAAAGCATCAGGATGTGACTTAGCAATTTTAAATGTGTCTTTATTAATTCTTATAGCATAAACTTCTGAACCTAGTGCACCACCAGCAGTTGCTATACCTGATAAAGATATTCCTGTAAATGTTGAACCTGGTGAATATACTAATCTTTCTCCTGTTTCAAAGAAATGATCAATTATGGTAAAGACACCAGTTGATGCATTTAAAGTTGCAGAGTCGGATGGATTAAATTGTTTTTGGAATATTGGTTTTGAGTTACTCTGTAAAGCAAAACTTGTTTTATTTGATCTAGAACCATTAATTGCATCATATTGTGCAAATGATAATGATTCAGTAACAGTTCCATATTGTAAATCTGGTGGTATATTTAATAAATCTGTTTCAGAATAGAATGCCTCTGTAAATGTTTGTACCTGTACACTATTAGTTCCACCACTGTATAATGGATCTGGGTGGAAGTTAAGATTTAAATCATTACCTACAATCGTTGATGAGAATGTACCAATACCAGATGTACTTCCTATTGATAAGAATGGGTATTGAGTTGTATGAGTGTCAGTTGAATCATGTGCAACTAAAACACGATGAAGAGCACTTGTCGATCCACTTGAAACTCTAACAAAACCTTGAAGAGATGATATTATATTTTCAGTAAATGTAGCAATAGTTGATGCTGCTGAAACGTTTGAGAACTTAGACTCAAATCTACTTGTTTTCTCTGTTCCATCTAATTGTCCAGATAATTTAAATCTATATGTTCCTATACCTGCAGCAGTTGTACCAATACCTATGACTCTTGATCTTACTAAAACTTCATTTGCTTGATCATTTTCAAAATTTAATGATAATACATTTGACTCAATACTTGAAATAAATGTTCCAATAAAGTTAGATGTAGGACCATCTTCAGTATCAGCATAGAATTCAGATATAAATGAATTCGTTCCATCATGAGTTACATATAAATCTACAAAATTAGTTTGTTCTGTTGTAACATTATTAACCTCAATTGATGCAAAGAAACCATCTGTATTATTAATATCACTTGAAATTATAAGTGATGTAGTTGCTGTCGAAACTGTTGTGTTAATACCAGATAAATTAACAAAACCAATTGATTGAGTTCCTATTCCTGTTAGATTAGTATTGTAAGAAGTTTCAAGTATTTTTAAATCATAATCATTATTTTCTGGATCATCTGGTGTAAAGTTAATGCTAATATTACCAGAGGTATCAATCGCACCTACAATTTGACCTAGTTCGGATGGAGTAGTATGTATTTTTGCTCTTTCTGCAGTAAAGACATCACTGTCATCTTTGTATAGGATAATATCAGATAATTGTGTGTTATTATTATTTGGATTTCTAACTTGAATTAAGAATGTGGCATATCTTGGGTTGATTGATAAATCTAAGAATTGACTTAGAGTTGAAGCTGTGTTAGAGAACAATCTACTTATATCATCAATTTCAAGAACTCTATTTGTTCTACATTCAATGTATGGTGATAATTTTGTATTTCTTAATTTTAGGAATTTAGATTTACCTTCAACAGTATCAATATCTAAAGCAAAATCAAAATTATTGATAGTATCAACTCTTTTTTGATCGATAAAATCAAGTGCAAGAACATCAGTGAAACTTGATGTGGTTACACCTGCACTAGTAGTAGATGTAATTCCAACATCAGCAAAATTCTTAAGACCAGAAGTATGAAGTAATCTATTTACAGGATTAATTAAATCTTCATAAGTTATTGGACTCTTAACACTATAAGATAAATTTTGATAATAATCATTATCTGGAGTTACTTGATAATCTTGATTTAATTTACCAATGTTATCATTCCAACCTTGATCTTGTCTTAGTGAATAACTTATTTCAAAAATACCACTATTTTTTGATATAGTATTGATAGTGGCTATATTTCCAGAAACAAATCCTTTAATTAATTGTCCTGCAGTTAAATTAAATGCACCAGGAACTATTTCTTCAATTTTAATTAATTCATTTGTTGACTCAGATATTTTTAACTCTACTGGTGTATAAGAAGAACCAACAAATGCTAATAATTTTTCACCTACGCTAAAATTAGATATCTTTTGTGTAACTTTAAATACTGGATAATCATTTTTGCTTATAACAACACCAAATGAATTTTGTGCAGTTTTTGCTATACCTGCGTTGCTTGTAAATTGTGATAAATCAAATTCAATTGTTGCTGGATTAGTATTATTAACTGCTGTAATCTTAAAGAATTTAAAACCATTATCTGCAGAGTTAAATCCAGTTCCAGTTGTTTCAAACTTTTGAAGTCCTTCAACAAATATCTCTTCATTTACAGAGAAAGGTGCAGTTGTAAATCCTAAAACAGGAGTAACAAGTGTACATGTTGCAATACCTGATGATGGATTATATTGTAACTTACTTACTGTTGAACCATTACTGTTATTAATGGAAAATATTTCATGAGTGATAGATTGTAGTCCTTTAGGTGCTACAACAATATCAACTGTAGTTAATGAACTACCATTTAATCTTCCTGCAATAATTGCACCAGACTTATCTTCAACACCTGTAACAGGGTTAACAATAGTTAAATCAGGAACAGTTGTATAGTTTTTACCACCATCCTCAACTTCAATAGTTGAAATTGTATTTGAATTTATTATTGATATTACAGGTGATACAAATGCTTCTGGTTTTAAAGTAGGGTCAGATGAATATTCAAAACCTGGATTTAATATCCTAACATCATCAACTCTATTAATTGTTTGTGAGTCTGGTAATAAAGTAGCATTTGTTCCTTGAGTTGATGCAATACTTACAAATGTTGGAAGACTGTCATATCCAACACCACCAAAATCAATTCCAACCTGTTCTATCGCACCTTTAGCTCTCTTAGATTTGGTGGTATATTTTAAAACATTTGTTTCTGTTGATGCATAAGATAATTTTTCAGGAACTTCTGGTAAAGCAATACTAAAATTAGTATAAGAAACACCAACTAAATGAGGAACATTAAATATGCTATATTGACCAACATATTTACTACCGATATAATCTATTCTATTGTAATTTGTAACATCAGTATCTGAGGTGCTTATAAAACCTGATTTTTTTAAATTGTAATATAATTTTGATGGATTATCAGATGAATAATTTAATGTCAATGTGGCAGTTGAGGTAACACCAACTGTTCCAACTCCTATAACTTGTAAATTTGTTGTGTTTCCTACAGATACAAATTGATTTTTATAATCTTGATCATGGAAAATACTTAATTCATAACCTTGAAGTGATGTATGACCAACTCCAAATACTAGATTATTATCTCTAAGAACTGATATTGGTGGATTTATAAGTGAAAATTCATGAGTTCCACCAGTTGAACTTAGTTCAATTACACTTGCAGGATTACTTGTGACATCAATAAGAGTTTCCCCAAGTTTAAAGTTGTTATTATCAATTTTAAGTACAAAATATGACTCATTATTTGATAATCCCTCAGAAACTGATGTTGAAGAATATTTAATTTTATCTCCAGTTTCTAAATTATGAGATGTGATATTAAAATTATTTGATGAAGTAGTAACACCACTTGATGGACATGTAATTGGATTAATTAATAAACTTTGAGTTTGCTCATCAAATCTCACATCTATGGATAACGATGTTCCAATTCCAACTGATTGACTTGGTGTTAAGTTTAAATCAATAACATCACCATTCACTAAGTTATGTGCAGTCGAAACAGATACAACAGCATCTACACGTTGTAAAGTACCAGTTATTTGAGTTGGGTTTGATTGTAAAAGATATTCAAAACTACTTGATCCTACTTTTGTATCACCTACAAATGATAAACCTATACTTGAGGTTGTCAAACCAACTTGTGTTACTATTCCAATGTAATCTTTTGATTTACGTATAACAAATATATCTTCACTATTTCCACTATTTGGTAGAGTAAATGTAGATACACCATCATCATCTGATACAGTAATACCATATCCAGATGCTGGTTTAGTTAAAGTAACTCTTTGATTTGTTTTAAATGGGTGGTTTGGTAAGAATATACTGTGAGTAGGTGTTGATATTACTTTTTCAAGATCACCTAAAGTAGATACAGATGTTGATCCTAAACCAACAACAGTTCCAACACCTATTGTTTCATGAGGGTTAAAATAAACTAAATCATTTACTTTAGAGTCAAATAAACCAGTTTTAAGTGGTATGTTAAAATAATTTGGTATTAAACTAACTTTTGTAGATACTGTATGAATACCAGAAGAAACTCCTCTTCTTACTCTTAAAATATTGTTTTCATTAAAAGTATTCAAGACTAATAGTTTTTCTGTTCCTATTCCAATACTACTACCAACTGATATGTGTGTTGGTATGTGTGATACATAGATGTCAGTAACTATTCCAGTAGTTGAAGAATTAGGAACATCTTGATATATAACTGTTTGTGCAGTATCAATTCCAATTTTATGTGATCCTGCTAAACCTTTAATTAAAGTTGTACTTAATCCAGATACAATAACATTATCTTTTCCATTTAGATTAGGTGCTGTGGATATAAAAGCAGATACATGTTCTGGGTCTCTCCATACAAAAACTACATTTTCAAACGTATCAACTGTTGTTTCAATTGAAGTTATTTCTTTTCCTTGTAAACTCTTGACAGACACACTTAGTCCACCACCATTAGTTCCTGTATTATCAAATATTGCAGAATCACCTATTTCATAATTATCACCAGTGTTTATAATGTCAACAGAATCAATTGATCCAGATGATGTAGATTCAACGATAGATGATTGTTGAGTTATTTCATTTGATTCAATAATAAAATCATTGTCAGCAAATTCATCAGATACTTTATATGGATAACTATTACGAATTAAACTAGAATTTATAAAATCAAAAGTATTTTGATTTACATTAAAGTTTTCTTCAGAAGGATCTGATCTAAATGATTCACCAATAAAGTATGGAAACGATGGTAATAATGAATTAGTACTAATTCCAACAAAATATGCGTAAACTCCGTTTGGATATTCTGGGGTTCTACCATATCGTCCATTATGAATATCTAAATCACCAGCATTTGTAAACTTATGATCTTCTACGAAAAATCCATTACTGAATCCAGATGGTCTATTAACAATATTAGATGGTTCTAAAACATATCCACTGTTTAAAATTCTAATTGCAGAGTTATCATCATTTGGATCACTATATCCATAAGGTCCATATATTGGATTACCGTCATAAGCCCAACCAATAATCGGTGAATGACCATTTCCAGTATCACCAAAAGTATCATTTCCTATTTGAGTAGAGTATCCAACTATCGAATATTCTAATTTATTATTTGTTTCTACCAAAGCTTCATTATTATATCTTGCAAAAGTATTAACTACTAAACCTCTTGTGCTTGCTTCTAATTTACAACCAGAACCTGGTGGCACCACTTTAATGTTTATCTTGTCTTGTTGATATTGTAAACCACCATCTAAGATAATAACTTCACTTATTTTACCATCGGAAACAACTGCTCTTAGTCTTGCACCTAAACCAGTTCCTAATCCTACAACTTCAAGATCTGGTGCTGATGAATATTCACGACCTTTTGTTTGAACCTCTACATAAGATATTTTACCATCAGTTATAATGGGTTTTAACTGAGCTTCTTTTCCTGTTTTTATATTAACTGTAGTTGATTTTTCAAGATTAAGAATGTCAGAACCATAACCAGATCCTTTTTCATAAAGTAACACATCAGTGATTGGACCTCTAACTACTGGTGTGGCAGTTAATATACCAACACTAGTATTAGCAAGTTCATATTTAATGTTTAATTTTACATCAGGATATTTAAATACCTGAAATCCAGTTCCTTGATCTGAAAACTTAATATAATCTTTACGATTATATTCTGATGTTATTGTTCCACCAAGACCAGCATTAGCAATTCTAAATGCGTTTTCATTTACTTTTAATACTTGATAAAAGTTTGAAGTTGTAGTGATACCAGTGGATGTTGTCAATCCAGAAATAGTTGTTGGTAACGTAGATCCTATTCCAACCGCAGTTGAATAAACAATTTTATCACCTTGATTAAATCCATGATTATCAAAATGAATTGTATTTGTTATTGTGTTTATTCCAGTTGGTTTAGTAAATATTTGTCTATTTTCATATCCACTTCCACCGTCTATAACTCTTACATCTTTTAAAGTTTTTTCACTATTTAATAATCTAAATTTATGAATACCTATTTTATTAGTTGTTGTAAATCCAACTGTATTAATTCCAGCATTAAAATCGGTTTCAGTTTGAAATAATTTTATAGTTGTTGGGTTTACTACTAAAGGAAAATAAGTGGAAGCATTAACTAAAGTAGTTGTACCTAATCCAACAACAGATGTTCCTGCATCATTACCCACTGTGCCTATTCCTAGAGGTAGGTTATTATTTCTATCATAAATTAATGGTTGACCACTGACAATATTATGTTTATCAAGGAAAGTAATTGTTTCATCAACATTATCTACTCCACCCGAATCTGTTAATAATCTTGCGTCAAATGATATTTCTCTTCTTCTTTCAGATAGAAGTGGTTCTAAAACTGCACCAGACCCATTACCACCCTCTATGGTAACTGATACAACTCTTTGAATATCAAAATCTTGTGGATCAATTTGTACGTCCTCTATACTGCCTGTTACCACAGGTCTTATTAATGCGTTTGTACTACCTGCACCTGGTCCTGATAATTCGATTGTAGGTGGTTTTATAACATCATAATTACTACCACCATTTAATAAATTAACTTTATCTAAAGGTCCAAAAAATATTTTATCCTCAGACTTATAATTTCTTATTTCAACTCCATTTATCAACATACCAGTTGTGCCAGGTGTTGTTAATATAGATGATGAATTTGTTAAATCTGGACTTAATGGAAATTTCTTTAGTAGTTTTTGAGCTGCTATTTTCTGATCAATAATACCTACTAATGAAAAAGTATGTGTTCCAGAACCAGATGGTAGAGATTCAAATTCCTCATAATCACCTATGGGTATGAATGATCTGGATCTATAAAGACGTATTTGGTTTGGATTACTTAAAACTTCAACAAAATAAGATGCTTGTGGTAAGTTTGGTAAAACTGTTCCTTGAGCAGTGTAAAAAATTTCATCACCAGTTATAAAGGGGACTGGATTTGGGAATGATAGAATATGATATTTTAATGTGTTTGCATCATATCCTGATTGTGGTAATTCATTACCAGCAATAGCATTTGGTAATATTGCTTTTGGTAAAGAAGCATTTATTTGATATGATGGTAGAGAGTTTGATGCAACATAAAAATCAGTATTAGATTCATTATATACATTAGTAATATCAGAAGTTAATATATTATTTCCAAATTCAACATCTGCTGTTGTACTTGATGCACGATTAATTACTCTTCTTAAATCATATTCTCTATTTGGATCTGGAAATAGAGTTATTCCTGGTTGATTTGTTAAATTATTAATTGAAATCGTGCCAGTTGGTTCATCAATATTACCTACAGTACCTGTTGCTATTTTAGTTTCTTCATTTCTAAATAAAATTTCAACATTATCACCAACCTTTAAACTTGATTTATCAATATCCCTCGTAAATAAGACTACGTTAGCACCAGATATGCTTTCTATTTTAAATCTTGATGATGTATTGTAAATCCAAGAATTTGCAAAAATTTGTTTTCTTGTTTTATTTTCAATTGGGTTTAATATTTTTTCACCAACATTTCTAACAGAAATTTTTTCACCTTCAGTTAATAAACGAATGTCTGAAGTTGGTACAAATTTTGATAAAACACCTGTTAACCTTATCTCAACTTTTTTTGTTAAATCTCCATTTTCATATCCAAAATAAAATTCATCTGATCTAATATCATCAGATGTTGATATAGTATCAACAATATTTTCACAACCAAAGAATTGATTAACAGATTTATCATTATAAAAAATATTTGTGCTTATTCCAGATACTAAAGTACCTGTTTGAGCAAATCCAACTGTTGAATCGACAGTTATAACTGAAGAACCTGCTGATACATTACCAATAACTTTTGTTTTACCTGGTATATTAAATGTACCTTCAATTAAATCAACTTCATTAAATCCGACAAATAAAGCAATCTTATAATATACTTTTCCTTTTCTTGTTAAAGGTTCAACTTCAGATATAGATGCTCTTGTAGCACTATCAGTTGATTTAACAATTGTTTGACCAACTAAATTGATTGGATTTCCAGATATAGTCTCTGCTAATATAATTTCTCTACGTATATACTCTGCAGAAGATGGTTTAATTAAATATTGCTCTAAGTCTACAACTGTAGGAGTTGTATTATATAAAATATTGAATAAAATTCTAAATGATTCTTCTGTACCTTTTGATTGATATAATGACTTTGAATTTTTAATAAAATTACTAACATCAAGATTATTAACAAAATCTACACTTTCTAATCCAGGTGTAAGTAACTTTTTTGTTTTTTTGTAAAATTCTTTAAGGAATAATGCACTTAAATTAACAACAGTAGCATCGTTATCATGATTAATAGATGATGAATCTGTAAATACTAATTCTGTTGGATTATTTTCTTGATGATATGTTGTAATACCACTAAAACCACGAATACAACCAGTAAAACTATTAGTAGTAATACCAGTATATGTTATAACTTCATTTTCAATCTTAAACAGACCATATTCATTTGGAAAACCTTTGGTGCTAACAACATTTACTGTAGTGTCTGTTGTGGTAATACCAGTTGTTAGTTTTGTTTCTCCAACAACAACTTCAGGAGTTAAATTATCTAATTTTATGTACTGATCTAGATTATCAGTAAGGTCAATCGGACCTCCCTGATATTCTTGGGATATGTAGTATTGTTTTAAAAAATCTACTGCCTTTGGACTTTCAGATATTAAAAACTCAGGTATTTGGTTTTCAATTATCTGTTGGACTTTGACTCTTTTATCAATTCCAGTGGTTATCATATTATCCTCTTACCAGTGCTCCATTTGCATAACTTGATGTAACCTTATATCCGACACCTGATATCTGTTCACCAGAAGTAATTGTGTCCTTAACCATATTTATGGCACTATCTCCAACCGCAAAACTGAGATATAAGTCTTTTAATCCAATAACATCATTTGATTCTGGAAATGCTTGTATTTCGATTATATTATTAGATCTTTGAGTAGATGTAATATTCACCGTTGATATTATCACTTCACCATGATCGTAATCAACAATACCTGCAGATGCAACTACTAGTTGACTTCTTGACAATTCAGCATCACCCTTAACTATAGCCAAAATACCCTTTCCACTTCCATCTAGAGTTCCATCACTATTCTTATTAGGTATATCGGTAAAATACACTGTATCAGTTTGTCCTTGAATTGTAAATCCAGTGCTTTTTATATTCTTACCCTCTGGATTTATATAAAATCTATTACCATAACACAGTTCATATTGTGCAAACTGATTTGTTAATGCCCTTAAATTTCTTCTTATTCTAACTCTTGTTATATTTGATGTAATGGCATCATCTATTTGATCAATTACGTTAGTGACTTTACTATATTTAAATCTACCACCAAATTTATTAATATCGGTTGATGAACCATATGTTAATAATCCATTTATAATTTTTGTCTTTAATTCAGACACTGTGGTGACTTTTGATGCATCGTAGTATACGAAAGAATCCAATTCAACATATAATAACTTGAGATCAAGTATTTTTTGATTTATACCCGCTAATGAATAACTCTTTAAGTTAGATAAAATTGCACTTTTATCAAAATCAGAGACAAATTCACCATTTTTTGGTTTTATTGTAATGAAAACAGTTCCAAACTCTGGTGGATCTAATTCTTCTCCTCCTACAACTGAAACTGATTCAGTATTGGGATATACCTGTTGCACTATGCCCTCATAATCCCTTGCTGTAACCGCTCTGTATTGCGATGAATATAGTCTAGGTGCAAAATACTTAATAGAGTCTATTGATTCAATATTACCCCCGTTAGCTGCC
>PYIJ01466578.1_pt1 | contig 24864 bp, 28 predicted proteins | sample 3578051 | NCBI WGS metagenome assembly PYIJ01 (sample SAMN08408021, study PRJNA431606) | Marine metagenome isolate SA_KN192-05_S13_5m, whole genome shotgun... | biome: marine; feature: oceanic pelagic zone; material: water; isolation source: surface water sample, 0.2-0.8 um fraction ... | reverse complement strand
TCAATGATAGCTAATCCTAGGTTATTGAAATTTACTTTATCTTGGATAAGAGCATGAGTTCCAATTATCAATACCGGATCTCCCCTATCAATAATTTCATAAATATCTTCTCTATTTTTTACCGAGGAAGTTAAAAGGTGAATGTCTACATCAAAATATTCAAGATACTTTTTAAAAGAGGTCAAGTGTTGTTCAGCTAATACCTCAGTAGGTGCCATTAATGCCGCTTGTTTATTGTTTTTTATAGTTGCAGTAACTGCTGCTGCAGCGACTATTGTTTTTCCTGAACCAACATCCCCTTGTAATAATCTCTTCATAGGAGAAGCTTTTTTTATATCGTTATATATTTCCTCTATACATTTTTTTTGAGATGAGGTTAGCTTAAATGGTATTTGTTTTTGAAATAAATCAATGAATAAGTCATCTATATTCAAGTCAAAAGCTTTTTTTTCGGACTGATAGATTGTCTTTGAATGATTAAATAAGCTCTGCAAATATAAAAACTCGTCAAAAGCTAATCTTTTTTTTGCTTTTTTGTACTCATCAAAACTTTCTGGAAAATGAACTTTTTGATAACTTTCTATCCTGGAATAAATTGAATATTCGTTTAAAGATTTTTCATCAACTATATCTTTAATTTCAGGAATTCTTTTTAGAGCTTGCTTAATACCCTCTCTTAAAATTTTATTAGGAACTCCATCTATTTTTGGATAGAAGGAAATAAAAGATCCCGTTTCTGATAATTCTTGTTCAGATGAGAAAGATTCGATGGCTGGGTTTTTAAACTCTACGGTTCCAGTTTTTTTTACATCTGGAACCCCAGCTATTGCGACAATATCGTCTTTTTTATATCGACTTGCTATATATTGAGGTCCAAACCATTTAGCTCGTGCAAGTCCGGTATCATCATTAATTGTTAAAGTGGTAATCCTTAGTCTTGTTTTAGTTGTAAAAACAGATACATCAGTAATTTTTCCAAAAATTGTGATTTCTTTATCATAGTCTGGCAATACATTAGAAAGATTCATAATTTGTGATCTGTCATAATGTTTTTTTGGAAATAATCTAATTAGATCGGTTACAGAGTTGATTCCAGATTTATGCAACGACTTAACCCTTTTTTCACCAAACCCTTTTAATTCAGATATAGGTATTTCATTTAAATAATGTAAACTTCTGTCGACCACAATAAAAACAATACCTAAAAAGTTTTAAAATCAAAGTACCTAATAATTATTAGACAAGTTATAGTTATACTTGTATTTTAGAGGGAAAACAATGTCAAATAGATGTCAAGTAACTGGAAGAGAACCTAGATCGGGTAAACATGTTTCATTTTCTCACAAAAGAAACCCACGATGGTTTAAGCCAAATATTCAAACAAAAAAATACTGGTTAGCAAGTGAGAACCGTTGGATCAAACTTAAAGTTAGCACAAGAGGAAATAAAATTATTGACAAACGCGGGATTGAATCTGTTGTTAATGAAATAAGACTTAGGGGCGAAAAAGTTTAATGGCTCAAGGTGTCGTAAAAACATACGATCCTAATTCTGGAAATGGAATCGTAGTTATTGATAGTGATAAAACAGAAGTCTATATAAAAGCTGGCTCCCTTAAAGGATCAGTATTTAGAACCTTAAGACAAGGTCAAAGAATTAATTTTGATATAAACGAAGAAGAAAATTTAAAAGTTATTGCTAATGTCAAAATTGGTCAAGGTGGCTATTAGAAAAGTTAATGGCTGAGATAAATTTAAATCTTGATAATCAAAATATAATTAATGATTACTTCAAAGATCTAACTTGTGATGATTATAAGGAATCAATTTTTAAGGGTGGGCAATCATTTGCTGATCAAGCACTGAATAATCTTGATATAAGTGGGTATGCAAAAAAAAGAAACAATGTATACCCTTCAGAAAAAAGAGGATCATCATACTTATCACCATATATAAGACATGGTTTATTGAGTTTAAAAGAAGTATGGAGCCATGTTGAAAAATTTAAATACGAAGACAAGAGTAAATTTAGAGATGAACTTTTATGGCAAGAGTTTTCAAGGCATTTATACGCAATAATAGGTAAAAAAAATCGTGAATTTTTAAATTTTGATATAAAAAATGATCCAAATGAAGTAGTTGATACAAAAAAAATGAATTGTATTGGAACAATAGAAAATGAACTTGAATCAACTGGATATATGGTTAATCAAACAAGAATGTGGTATTCATCTCACCAGATGTTTAGATCAAATAAAAATTGGCTAGAAAGTGAAAATTATATGTATAAACACTTAATTGATGGGTCACGATTTGGCAATAGGCTAGGATGGCATTGGGTTATGGGGTCGCAAACTGGAAAAATTTATGGTTTTTCAAAATTCCAGGTACAAAAAAGAGCACCAAAATTGTGTAACGAATGTGAATTAATGAACAATTGCCCAATAGAAAATTGGCCAGAAGTTTTAAGTATTACTAACAAGGAATTGATTATAGATTTAAATTTAGAAAAAAACTTTGGTCCTCAATCGATACAAACTTCAAAAGATCAACCGGATTTTGTATGGATTAATGGTGAATCATTGGGAGATGATGACCCAGCACTGGTCGAATTACCAGACCTACCAGTAATATTTGTTTTTGATGCCACCCTTCTAAAAAGATTAAATCTATCAACAAAGAGAATTATTTTTTTAATAGATATATTGAAAGAAATTAGTCAAAAAAGATCAATGAAAGTCTATTTGGACGATCCAGTAAATATTCTAAGTGATAAAAAATTTGCGTCTACATTTGCTCCTGTTCCAAAATACAAAAGAATAACTAAAATAGTAAAACCAACAATGGAATTTCCAGCAAAGAGACTCGTTGAACCAATTAATGTTTATCCAAGAAGTTTTTCTTCGTGGAGAAAAAAAGCAAAAATTATATCATGAGAAGGAAAATTATTTTTTTTGTGCTCTTCATACACAATTACACATACATTTATTCGAAAGGACGATTAGGAAAGACAATATCAGATAGGCCATGTTTAATACTTGAAACTATAGGTGGTAAAACTGGGAAATTAAGAAAAAACGTATTAGTTTTTCTGAAAGAAAATAACTCCATCTGTGTTGTAGCTTCAAAAGGAGGTAATCCCAAAAATCCAGGTTGGTATCATAACTTAAAAAATAATCCTAATGCAAAAATACAAATTGGAAGAGATAGGTTCAATGTCTTTGCAAAGGAAATTTATGATGTTGAAAGAAATGAATGGTGGAGGAAAATGGATTACATGAATAATGGAATTTACGAACAGTATCAAAATAGAACAAATAGATCCATTCCAGTATTGTTATTAGAAATAACTTAGTCACAAATTGCGCCTAAGTCAGTTTTGTAATTTATTTAAGATATATTCAAGGATTAAAGGGTTTTAAAAAGAGTTTTAATTTCCTCAGGATTCAATTTGTCTACTACTAAATCTGCTTCTGATAGTTGGTCATGAGTGAACATTCCTCTATCAATTGCAATAACAAAATTACCTGAATCTTTTCCGGACTGTATACCGGTTGGACTGTCTTCAATAATTATATTTTTATCGGTCCCTAACGATTCAATAGCTTTTTTGTATATTTTTCCACTAGGTTTATTTTCATCAACCTCATTACCACCAATAACAAATTCAAAATAGTTTCTAATTTTTGCATCACTTAATTTGAAATTAAGAACTTCCTTTGGTGAAGCAGATACACAAGCTTGTAGAATTTCACCATTAAATATCTGAATACAATTTAAAGCATCGTTGAATAATATTTTTTCTGAAAAATCAACTCTCATAATTTTATGAAGTTCATCCATCGTTGACTCAAAGGTATCAAGGTCTACTAAATTAGAAAATTGTTGGTGGACAAGCCTGTCGTCAACACCAACAAACTTATCAAAATCTTCAATAGGTAAATCCAGTCCTTTTGAGAGTAAGAAATCTTTCCAAGCATATGCATATGATTTTTCGGTATCCATAATTGTTCCATCACAGTCCCAAAAGATGCCGATCATTTATTAACCTAGTTTTGAATCAATGTCTTTTGCGCTTTTTAATGCAATTCCATCTGATCCAGTAATTGACCAACTATTTGAGATATTAGATAATGCTTCGTCGATCATATTATCTAAAAGTTCAAATTTCGAATTATTTAAATTTTTCCATAGGTAAAGTGCATGACTTCCTGGAATAGTATTAATTTCGTTCACATATAAATCATTTTCATGGAGTAAAAAGTCATATCTATAAATTCCACGAGTAGGAATTAAACTATTAATTTTTTTTACTAAATTAATAAGTTGTGCTTCTAAATCTTTTTTTAATTCTGCTGGTAGTTCTCTTTTAGAACCTTCAAGACCTCCGTTTTCAAGATATTTGTCAGAATATGAAAATAGTGTTTCATTTTTTATTGGTTTTTCAATCTCAGATACATCAAAAGTTGGAAAATTTCTAACCCCAATTAAAAGATCAATTGAATTTTCCAGATATTTTTCAATTACCGCTCCTTGTGAATATAAATCAGAATTTTTGACTAATTTTTTAGCTGTACCAATATCATTTATAACTTCAACACCAATCGATGATCCACCAAATCTTGGCTTAAGTATATGATCTTCATTAAATTCATTTTCCTCAACGTTTAAGAGTTTTTTTTCAATTACTGGTAAATTATTTTCCTTCATTAAAGAATAAAATGCATACTTATCCATACAAATTTGGGCAGATATTTGGTCTGGACCAGTATATTTTATGTTAAATATATTTAATAAAGACTGGAGTGATCCATCTTCACCAGGCCCTCCATGACAAGCGTTTACAACAACATCAAGTTCAATCTTTTTTCTTTTTTGATAGAATCCTGGATTTTCATTAAATTTCAATTCAAGATTTTTTTTAAATATCTCTTTATTTTCTAAAAAATCAACAGATTCGTTTAGATTATCTACTAGATACCATTTGTTATCTTTTGACCAATAAATTGAAGAAACTTCATATTTTTTTGAAAGTATCCTAACACTTTGAAGCCCGGTAAGTATAGATATATCATGCTCTGGAGAAGGTCCTCCAAAAATAACTCCAATTTTTTTACTCATAGATATTAAGGATAGTGGTCAGGAAGATCATTCTCATACAAAACTATATCTTCTGGTTTCACTATAGAATTCAAATAACTGACTGCTTCATCTCTGTTTGTAAATATTTGATACCTTGTATTATTTTCTTGGAATCCAGTTTTTAATGCATTTTTATTTGTACTACCGATTATTAATGCCTCATCAACTACTTGACTTGCCTCACTAGCAAATGCATAGTTGATAGCGAATTGATCACTACCTAACTCAACCATCCCTGGAGTAACTAAAAATCTAAGCGATTCTTCATTCCCTAGTTGTCCCAAAGTTTCAAGACTAAATTCTACTCCCATAGGATTTGAATTAAATGAGTTGTCTATGATTGTATGGCCAAGATCGCTTTCAAGAATATTTTGACGATGCTTAGATTTATCTAAAGTATCTAAATTATTTATGTACTCACGTATATCCAAGTCCAAAGCTAACATAACGCCAATTGATAATGAGATTGAAAGCTGTAGTAATTTTGGTCCATTAATTGATCCTAGAAGATTATTCGCAACATAAATATCGTGCTTACCATCTTCATATTCAACACACACAGTAGCTTCTCTGCTTGTAATTGAACAGTCGTAAACATTTTTTTGATTTGTCCATAGTCTTGCTTCAGTTAATAGCATCTCATCATCACCATTTATAACAACAGAACCTGCAAGTTCAACAATTTCTGATTTAGCATCTAAAATATTTTCTAAAGATTTCATTCTTTCAAGGTGTACAGGTGCAATACCAGTAATTACTGATATATGAGGCCTTACCCAAGAACAGATTTCTCTAATTTCTCCATTTGAATATGTTCCCATTTCAATAATTGCAAGCTCCTGATCATCTTGAAAATTTTCATTAATTGATTTAGCAATTCCAAGTCGATTGTTGTAACTCTCTGGGGTAACAAATACATTATTTGATAAACCTAGTATTTGAGCAAGTATATTTTTTGTTGTCGTTTTTGAATAAGATCCTGTTATTCCAATTACCGGTATTTGTGCAGAGTTTAATTTTTTTGAAGCATCATTAACAAAATGTCTTGATCTATTCTTTTCGTAATTTAATAAAAGTCTTAAAGATTGATCATATATGAAATATGAAAACATATTTGCGGCTAATGCTAGTAAGTAACCGTAACCCAAAGTAAAAGAGGCAAGCGAGATTGAGATAACTAAAAAGAAATAAAGGTAAGTAGCTCTTTTAAGTCTTTCAGTTTTCTCTACTTTGCTTGTACGTGGCTTAAATGATAAACCAATAGGAGTAATTAAGTTTATAGCGCTAATTAATATTGGAACATAAATTAAAAAGAGGGACACAATGCAAAGTATTAGGGTAATAAAAAAGATAAGTCTATTTAATCCTCGTGACCTTACCCAGCGAAAATAAAATTTGGAGACATAACTAGGTATATAGTGTTCTCTTTGAGCAATCCTCTCCCATCTGACAGAATTAATGCAAGTTGCAATGGTTATAAGGGCTAGCGTGAATATATAAACTAAGTTCATCTTTTTATTATCTCAATTATTTTTTCTTTTGAGGAATTTAAACAAAAATGATTTTCTTTTGGAAGAATTGTTAAATCAGAATCTGGAATTATTTTATTGGCTGTAGTTCCATTTTGAGGAAGAACCGTCGTGTCATACTCTCCATATATAAGATCTACATGAGTATCTATTTTTGGAAGAATTTGAACTAAATCATCATTAACTGCCATCACTAATGTATCTCTTAAATACTTGTTTGCGTTTTTATAATCTTCAGATCCATATTTTTTTTTAATCTTTTCAAGTTTTTCATCACTAATTAGATTTAATTTATGAATGAACTTATAAAATTTAAAAATTGAAATTGAGTCTTTAGTTTTATCTACTTTCACAAGAGGAGATGCGATTACGACTATTTTTTTATATTTTTTTAAGCGAGATAAATGTACTGCAATTCTACCTCCGTAAGAGTGACCCACAATTATTTCGACAGAATCTGGAATTATATCTATTAGATATTCAGCATAAGTTTTTGGGGAAAAACTTTTTTCAAATGGTACAGATTTTCCAAATCCAGGAATATCTAATGCAATGCTTTCAAATTCTCCTGAAATGTTTTTCCAGTTGCTACTTTCTCCACCCCATCCGTGCAGAAAACAAATTTTTGGATTCTCTGAATTTACTTGGGAATAAGTTAAATTATCAGATAAAATTTTTGTAATCATTAGTTTAAGTATTCTCCAATTGTATCTATTGTTCTTATCTCTAAGCCCATAAGGTAAAGTAAAGCAATACCCCAATAAAGGTAATACTTCTCATTCATTTGCAATCTATAGACATACAAAAATGTGAGAGTGAAAAGTACGACAACGGCATAAAATAAATAGAATGATCCAATATTCTCATTCAATGTATAAGTATATGAAACAAGCAGAGATTGAATAATTAGTGAGCTTACTGAAATAAAAATTAAAATATTTCCAATTTTTTTGCTTTGGTATTTTTTTAAGAAGTTCATCGACAACATAACTGTTCCACTTATTCCACAAATTGTAGCACTTAACGTACCTATTAAATTTAAGGTGCTTGTTTCCATTAAATCATTTTAATAGCTATTAAATTGAGTATTTATCGTATTTCAGTTACAGTAAAATCTATGCCTGGACAGAACATGAGTGCAATCAAAAAAAATGTGCCTGCTGCATGGTATCCAACAATGGATTCCTTCATAGCAAAAGGGAAAAATGCTGAAATATGGGACAAAAATAACAATCGTTATTTAGATTTTGTTGGAGGATATGCTGTTTTAAATACTGGACATTTGAATCCACGAGTTGTTCAAAGAGTAAAAAAGCAATTGAATGATTACTCTCATTCTTGTTTTGCTTTTGCACCTCATGAAAATGCTGTTGAGTTGTGTGAAGAAATTAACAAAAGATATCCAATTAAAAAGAAAACTAAAACTTTTCTTGTAAATAGTGGTGCAGAAGCTGTTGAAAATGCAATCAAGATTGCTAGATATGCAACTGGCAAAGAAAAGATAATTGCATTTAAAGGGGGTTTTCATGGAAGAACTTACCTTGCTATGGGACTTACAGGTAAGGAGAAACCATACAAAGAAGGCTTTGGTCCATTTCCTAAATTTATAACGCATGTTGATTACCCGTATCATTACAGAGATATATCAGATGAAAAAGTACTTAAGCAAATTGAAAATACACTATTAAAGAAACTTGATCCAAATAATGTCGCAGCTATTGTAATAGAAATCCAACTTGGCGAAGGTGGCTATATTCCAGCAACTCAAAAATTTCTAAAACAGCTAAGAAAAGTTGCAGAACAACATAATATTTTATTAATTTTTGATGAAGTTCAAACAGGGTTTGGGCGTACGGGAGAAATGTTTGGAGCAGACAAAATCAATGTTCAGCCAGATATGGTCACATTAGCAAAAGGTATAGGAGGAGGATTTCCACTTGCTGCAGTCGTTGGCAAAGCTGAAATAATGGATTCAGTTCATGATGCTGGGATAGGTAGTACATTTGGAGCGTCTCCTATTTCTTGTGCAGCTGCTCTGGGTGTTCTAGATGTATTTGATAAAGATAATCTTCTAGAAAAAGTGAATAAGCAAACAAAAATTATGGATAAATCTTTAGGAAACATAAAAGACAATTTTGATTTTGTTGGAGATGTAAGAGGTTATGGAATTATGAAAGGTATTGAGATTGTAGAAAGTAAAGATAATAAAATACCTTCTAAGGATTTAGCTATGAGAATAATCAATAACTCAAAAAAGAATGGATTGCTGTTAGTAAATTGTGGCAAAGAAGGAAATGTTATAAGATTTATGGGACCACTAACTACTCCTCTTACACAAATCAGAGAGGCTATGGAGATGTTTAATCAGGCGTTGGAGAAAGTTTAATCGCTTTCTTGATGAGTTAGTTCGTGTAATTTATTTAAGGTATCAGAATCTTTAGCAGCTTTAGCCGGTGCTTTCATTAACCATGCTGATACCAAATCCAAAGATTCCAAGTCACCAGAATCTTTAAAAAATTTCATATATCTAACTGCATCAATGACGACACCAGCACTGTTTGGGGAATCCCAGACTTCAAGTTGTACTTCAATGTTCAAGGGAACACCACCAAAAGATTCTCCTTCTAAGCGTATAAACGCTTTTTTTCTGTCCTCGAGCCATTCGACATAGTCTGATGGTCCAATTCTTACATTCTTTGGCTCCATCCCTTTTCCTTTATTTGCAACTGACGTCACTGATGATGTTTTACTTGTTCTTTTTGTTTCAAGTCGATCTTCCTCAAGCATATTTAGGAAATCCATATTTCCACCAACATTAAGTTGATAAGATCTTTTTAAATCTACCCCTCTATCAGAAAATAATTGGGCAAGAACTCTATGAACTATGGTTGCGCCAACTTGGCTCTTAATATCATCACCTATAAGAGGTACATTATTATCTTTGAATTTTTTGTACCATGATTTATCTCTTGCAATAAAAACGGGTATGCAATTAATAAAACCAACTTTTGCTTCTATTGCACAATCCGCATAGAATTTAACTGCTTCATCAGAACCAACTGGAAGTAAGTTTACAAGAATCTCTGCACCTGATTCTTGTAATTCTTTTACAACATTTTCAGAGTCTTCAGTGGGGTCAATTATATCTTCCACAAATTTACCAATACCATCTAAGACTTTTCCTGGCTTGACTTCAACTCCTAGATTTGGAACATCTGAAAATTTAGTTGTATTGTTTGGCGATTCAAATATTGCTTCTGATAAATCTTTCCCAACTTTGGTTTTATTTATATCGAATGCAGTTACAACCTGGATGTCTGAAACATTGTATCCTCCGATAACATCAGATATAAGCCCTGCTTCTTTTGAATTATCATTATAAAACTCAAGACCCTGTACCAATGAGCTTGCACAATTACCTACGCCTAAAATTGCTATTTTTATTTTCTTATCGGTCATTTGATAACTTTAACTGATATGAGTTTTAACAAAAATCAATACTTTCAATTAGTTATTAAAAATGTAGTTATACCAACTTGCTGAATTGTATAAAATAGCAACTATAAAATAAAGAATGAATGATAATATTCCAACAATTTGTAAGATTTTTAAAAATTTTTCCACAGACAAAGATTACATGACAATAAAATAAACAATAAATAGTTATTATTTATATATGATAAAAAACTTATCTCCTTCAAGAGCTTCCCAGTTCAAAACTTGCCCTAGGCAATTTAAGTATGCAAATATTGACAAAATAAAAGAACCGACCAATGAGGTTCAAGCAAAGGGAACTACTGTACATGAAGCTCTTGAGAAGTTATTCGATCTTCCACAAGATGAAAGAAGTTTAGATAATCTGCATAATTTATTTAGGAAGGTGTGGACAGATGTTCGAAATAATGATGAGCATGTTCACTTATTTAATAATCAGGACCAAGAGAGAGATTGGGGTATTGATGGATTGAAACTTTTATCAAATTATTTTACTTTGGAAGATCCTACTAATTTTGAACCCCTAGAAAGAGAGCGATGGGTTAGAGGCGCAATAAATGATTTAAATCTTCGTGGAATCTTAGATCGAATGGATAGAAATGAGAAAGGTGAACTTATTATTGTCGATTACAAATCTGGAAAAGCACCTATTGCAAAATATAAAGAGCCAAGGTTTTTTGCTTTAAAATTATATGCTTTACTAATTAAAGATGAAATTGGTGAAACACCTGCAGAGCTAAAACTTATATACTTACAAAATTCAACAATACACTCTATGAAAGTTGATGATGAAATGTTAGAGAATGCAAGAACTGAAATTCTTGAAATATGGGAGAACATAAAAAAATCATTTGAAAACAATGATTTTCCAACAATTAAAAATACACTTTGTGATTGGTGCTACTACAAACCAATATGTCCAGAGTTTAATCCTGATTCTCCAAACACAGATGAATTAGAAGAGTGTAATAATACAATAAATGAAATAAATGAAACAATAGAAGCTATAAATATGGTTGGTGGTTTAGAAAACCTGCCTGAGAATAGTCCTCTTAAAAATACTGATTTAGAACAAATAAATAAAAAATTAGAGGAACTTGAAAACAAAAGAAATACGATTGTAAAAGAAATTGGGGATTTTTTACGGAAATAATCCTCTAGTTAATTTTGCAGCTGCAACTTTTTTAATTCCTTTAATTAGGGCAGCAGTTCTTAAATCTACCTGATTTTTCTCAGAAATTATCCATATTTCTTCAAATGCAGAAGTCAATACATCAATCAAACGTTCATGTAGTTCTTTTTCTTTCCATAAATAATTTTGTGTATTTTGTACCCATTCAAAATAACTGGCTGTAACGCCACCAGCATTTGCAAGAATGTCCGGAATTATCATTACATTATTTTCTTTAAGAATTTTATCAGCACTGAGTGTCGTTGGAGAATTTGCTCCTTCGACAATTACTTTTGCTTTTATATTCTCAGCATTGTTAGATGTTATTACACCCCCAACTGCTGCAGGAATCAATATATCACATTCAAGTTCGAGAATATCATCATCTAGTTTGTCGGCTCCTTCAAATCCTCCTACAGATTTGTTCTTTGCAATATATTTAAATAGCTCAGGTATATTTATTCCATCTTTGTTGTAGATGGCGCCACTAAGATCATTTACAGCGATAACTTTAGCTCCTCTTTCATAGGAATCTAATGCCGCATATCTTCCAACATTTCCAAAACCCTGAATTACTATTGATGAGTTTTTATACTCTTTACCTTGTTTTTCTAATGCTGCATTAGCTATTGCTACAGCACCTCTACCTGTAGCTTCTCTTCTTGTTATTGATCCACCTAATGATGCCGGTTTGCCGGTTACAATACCCGGTTGAGGTGATCCTACAAAATTACTATACGTATCCATTATCCAAGCCATAGTTTGTTCATCAGTTCCTAGATCGGGACCTGGTATATCCTTATCAACACCTATAACAGGTAGCAATTCAGCGGTGTATCTCCTTGTGACTCTTTGTTTTTCTGTTCTTGATAAAGGGTTAGGATCAATAGCCACTCCTCCTTTTGCTCCTCCGTAAGGTAGGCCAACAATAGCTGACTTCCATGACATTAGAATTGCGAGAGCTGTAACTTCACCCAAGTTAACATCCGTATCGTACCTAATTCCACCTTTAGTTGGTCCCATTGATAAGACATGTTGTACGCGAAAACCAACAACTGTTTCTACTTCATCATATTCATCTCGTCTAAATGGGAATGTTACAGTTAAAGCTCTTTGAGGTAATTTCAATCTTTCTCTGATGTTTGAATCCAAATTAATGAATTCTGACACTTCGTCATATTGCTTGATGACTTCTTTATACATATTTGATTCAAATAAATCAGTATTAGTCATTACATTGCTATATTATTGCGAAACTGTCTATAGGTCTAGGTATTTAAAATTTTTTGTCACACCTGTTTTCTATTGTATGTTTATGAAAAAAATTAATTTAGAAGATATTCTTAAATCAAGTGGTTTAGAAGCTATTGTCATATGTAATCAACATTCAGACAATTGTGGATGTCACGAAGATTATAGAAAAGCTGCATAGTTTAGGAGAAAAATGAGTAATAATTTAGACGAGATACTGTCTTTAACTAAAGAAATATCTTTTCAAGATAGCGAAGATATAGACATTACTGTCACAGAATATGGTGAAAAATTATCAGAAACTGATGATATTGAATTTTTATGGGTTGCAAGAAATACTTCAACTACTGTAAAAAATGCTTCATCAAATATAAAAAATTTTAATGATCAAAATATAGCTAATAACATAAATCAAAATGGTCCCGTCAGACTTGGAGATGAAGTTTTTGTTTTTAATAAATCTTATAGCTGGAAAGTACACGATTTAAAAAAATTTATTCAATGGGTAGTTGAAAAGTCAAAAGATAACGACGACCTTGTTGATTCTCTTTTAGCAATCATGGGACAAACATTTGTACCAAAACTAAAAGGATTGGATGCATTTTCAAATTCAAGGGATATTAATCCAGAAATGATTCGAGACACTTTTCTCTATAAAGAGTGGAGAGATAAATCAGAATTAAAGGCAATCAATACAAACAATACTTCAGCTCCAAAATGGGCAAAAGAATTAGGTCATAAAGAAAGGAAAAAATGAATCAATTATACGAACTATCTAGACAATTTCCAGATGAATGGATAAAACCTGCTCCAAAAGGAAAATTTGGCAATTACATTCCTCACTCAGTAATAACACAAAGATTATTGGAAGTATGTGGACCATTCAATTGGGAAGTTGTGGAGCTTATCAGACAAGAAAATAGTGGAAAAGTTGTCGGTTGTTTTGGTAAACTAACAACTCTCATCGATGGAAAATCTGTAACAATTACTTCAATTGGAGATGTAGAGCATGATCAAGGAAGCGATGGAATGAATGCTAAACATGCAGAATCTGATGCATTCAAAAGATGCGCTATGAAAGTTGGGTTAGGCTTACATCTTTGGGCTGGTGAAGAATATTATCTTGATAAAAAACTTAGCGAAGCTGAGGGTAAAAAGAATATAAAATTACAGTCAGCTTAATTAACCATATTTCCATTTTTAGATTGAATATACATCGTTAAAGGACCGTCATTGACGAGAGAAACTTCCATTAATGCCCCAAAAGAACCCTCTTTAACGTTTAAATAATTCGAAAATTCAGCTCTAACGTCTTCAATCATTTGTTTTGCTATTTCAGGATCTTCAGAATTTACAAAAGATGGCCTATTACCTTTAGAAATATCTCCATTTAATGTAAATTGACTCACAAGTAATATTTCACCAGAAATATCGATAATTGACTTGTTCATTTTTCCATCTTCATCTGCAAAAATTCTAAGTTTTAATATTTTTTTTGTTAAGGTTTCAATATCCTCAAAAATGTCTCCTTTTTCAATACCCCATAAAAGTAATAATCCGTGATCGATTTTAGATATGACATTTTTATCAACATTTACAGAAGCAGATGTAACTCTTTGTAAAACAACTTTCATAATATTCTATGATAATTATATGGGATTAGATAAAAAAACGATTGCAATGGCAAAAGAACCAAATTATGCGACTTTAACAACTCTTTTTAAAAGTGGTGCTCCTCAGACACATGTTATGTGGGTTGATACAGACGGTGAAAATATATTAATAAACACAGAAATTCACCGAAGGAAATATTTAAATGTAAAAGATGACCCAAGAGTGAATGTTATGATCTGGAAACATGATAATGAGTTTAAATTTGTTGAAATTAGGGGTGTCGTAGTTGGTGAAATAACAGGTGAAGACGCTTTAAAAAATATTAACGATTTATCACATAAGTATTGGGATAAACCTTATCCATTTGAAATTCAATCTGAAAGAATAGTTTTAAAAATAAAAGCTGAAAGGGAATTCTTTTTTAATCTTAAAGATCAAGATTTCGAAGGTTTATCGTAATTGTAAAAACCCTCTCCTGTTTTTACACCTAATTTTCCATCTTTAACTTTTTCTTCTAGAAATTTTTTGGGTTTATCTTTTGGATTTTTTGTCTCATTGTAAATTTTAAGTTTTGAATAATAGCTAATATCTAAGCCTGAGTAATCAGTTAGTTCAAAAGGTCCTAGTGGATGATTTAAACCTTTTTTAATAGCCAAGTCGATATCTTTGAAGTCAGCAATTCCTTCATCGTATAGTTCGTAAGCCTCATCCACTAAAGCGCCTAGCATTCTGTTTACGATAAAACCTGGTGTCTCTTTATTCAAAGTTATAACTGTTCTTCCCATCAAATTGCTAAGCTTCTTTGTCCTATCAACTACTTCTTTTTTTGTAGATTCTGGGTATGAAATTTCAATAAGATCCATTCTCAACGGGGGGTAAAAGAAATGCATGTTTAGAAATCTTTCTGGGTATTTGCAATGTTGGGCAATTTCTGATGCAGCTATAAATGAACTATTTGTTGCGAGAACGACATCTTTATCAAGTATGTCAGAAATAGTTTCAAAGATATCTTTTTTTACATCAAATCTTTCAACAACAGCTTCAATCACAAATGTTTTATCTTTTACAACTGATTCGAGTGAGTCATAGACTTTAAGATTTTTATTAAAATTATCTAAGCTTTCCTTCTGAATTAAGTCTTTTGAAACTAAGTTTTCTATATTTTGTTTTGTAAAAATTAATTTGTTATCTAAATATTCTTTATTGTTATCAAAAATACTAGTTTCATGACCAGACATTGCCGATAATGCAGCAATCTGACTTCCCATTTGTCCACCACCGATAACAGCAACTTTTTCCATAATTACCTATGTTTATTAATTTCTCTTCTCGCAATTGATCTCAAATGAACTTCATCAGGTCCATCTGCAATTCTTAATACACGTGCTCCTGCAGACATTCTTGCCAAAGGAGTGTCTTGGGATAATCCCATTGCACCATGTGTTTGTATAGCTTTATCAATTACATAGGAAGCTGCTTCGACTACAGATACTTTTATAGATGAAATTTCAATTTTTGCTTCTTCTTTACCTACAGTATCAATAAGCCAAGCAGTCTTTAATGTAAGTAACCTTGCTTCTTCTATTTTGATCCTTGAACGAGCAATCCAATCTTGAATAACACCCTGTTCAGCTAATTTTTGACCAAAAGTTTCTCTTTCAAGTGAGCGATCAATCATCAGAGATAATGCCCTCTCTGCCATTCCTATAGCTCTCATGCAATGATGTATTCTTCCAGGTCCAAGTCTTGCTTGAGCTATTTTAAACCCCATTCCTTCTCCCCCGATAATGTTAGATTTTGGAACAACAACGTTATCAAATAAAAGCTCGGGGTGTCCTGTATATCCATCATCATATCCGAATACTTGCATTGGTCTGATTATTGAAAGTCCTTCGCTATCCATAGGAACTAATACCTGACTTTGCCTCTGATATGGAGGGCTATCAGGATTAGTAACACCCATAAAGATACATATTTTTGCATTTGGATTTATAGCATTTGAAGTCCACCATTTTCGACCATTGATGACATAATTATCTCCGTCACTGACAATTGAGCTTCCTATATTGGTAGCATCTGAGGAGGCTACATTTGGCTCTGTCATTGCAAAGCATGATCTTATTTCGCCTTCAAGAAGTGGTTCAAGCCATTGTTTTTTTTGTTCTGATGTACCAAACTCAGCTAAAATTTCCATATTCCCTGTATCAGGCGCAGAACAATTAAATACTTCTGGAGCCCACCAATTATGACCGGTTATCTCAGCCAATGGTGCATAGTCAACATTTGATAATCCATATCCATATTCGTTATCAGGGAGAAATAAATTCCACAAATTTTCCTTTTTAGCTTTTGATTTGAGATCACTTAGAATTTCTGGAATATGCAATGGATCACCTGAGTCAATAATTGCATTCTCGTAATGGTCTTCATTCGGATAAATATGATCTACAAAAAAAGTTTTTAGCTTGTCTTGTAATTCAAGTGATTCTTTAGAAAAATTAAAATCCATCATTCTTATTGTATCAATTTAAACAACTGAACCAAAAAACTTTCATTAATATGTTCTTAAATGGACTTTTTTAGTGAAAAACTTAAAAAATATATCTCTTCAGTTGTAGACATTTCAGAAGATTTTAACTTTGAACAGTTTAAAGTAGGAAGATCAAATATTACATTCAAAATTTTCGATGATGCAAACTCATTTGTATTAAGAAGGCCCCCATTTGGACTTAAGTTAGAATCTGCACACAATATGGGCAGGGAATACAAAATATTAAAAGTTCTGAGTGAAAATGGCTTAAGGGTTCCAAAACCAATGTATTTATACAATAAGAAAGAATTATCCGTAGATGATTTTTATATTATGGAATTTATTGAAGGTGAGACAATAGCAAATAATCAAATAGCTGATCAATTTAATGACATTCAAAAAAATACAATTACTGAATCGTTTATTAAAGCTCTTTCAGAAATACACAATTTTAACGTGATAAGTTCAGAATTAAATGACTTAGGAAAACATGAGGACTATGTTGAGCGTCAAATAAACAGATGGAATAAACAATTTCAATCGCAAAAAGTTAGAGAAATAAAAGAATTAGAAAGTGCTACAAAATTATTACTCGATAATATTCCCTCTCAACAAACTGTTGGAATAGTTCATGGAGATTACAGATTAGACAATGTACGAGTGAAAGATAATCAAGTAGCTGCCGTTCTGGATTGGGAACTTTGTACTCTAGGAGATCCACTTGCGGACATGGGTACAGTGATAGCATCTTGGAATACAAAACAGGAAAATGACTCGCCTTTTATTTATTCTCCTACCCTATCTGGTGGATTTCCAACACGTAAGGATGTAATAGAGTTATATTTAAATAATTCAGATCTAGATTTAAGTGATATTGAATTTTACGCAAGATTATCATTTTGGAAACATGCAATGATAATGGAAGGAGTTTACATCAGATATTCAATGGGATCGTATGGAAAAACAAATGAAAATGAAATAGAATCATTTAAGAACAGTACAATAATGTTTGCAAATAAAGCTGCGAATAAAAATTTATTAGAGGAGATAATATGACAATCGTACCTGCGGATGAGATGGAAAAATATATAGGTCAAGAGGTTGGTGTTTCAGACTGGTTTGAAATAAATCAAGAAAGAATAAATCAATTTGCAGAAGGTACTAACGATCATCAATTTATTCATGTTGATGAAGAAATGGCTAAAAGCACACCATGGGGATCAACAATAGCTCATGGATTCTTGACATTGAGTATGGTGACTCATTTATCTGTGGACAACACTGTTATGCCTGAAAATATCCAAATGGCGATAAATTATGGTCTTGATAAGGTCCGTTTTATGGAAGCTGTTCCAGTAAATAGCAAAATAAGAGGAAGATTTGTTTTGTCAGATGTTCAGTACAAAAAAGCCGGTAGATGGTTAGTAAAGCATACTGCTACAATTGAAATAGAAGGTAAAGATAAACCAGCAGCTATTGCTGAACCTTTAACTTTATTTATAGTTACAGAATAGAAGAAAGAAGAATAAAAATGAGAGAAGCAGTGATTGTATCAGCAGCAAGAACACCTATCGGAAAAGCTTATCGTGGTGCTTATAACAAAACAGATGCTCCAACATTAGGTTCTTATTCAATTAAAGAAGCTGTCGAAAGAGCAAAAGTTGATCCAAATGAGATTGAAGATGTCATTATGGGATGTGCTCAACAACAAGGTTCACAAGCATTAAACATTGGAAGATTAAGTGGAATTGCAGCGGGATTACCAATTACGGTTCCAGGAATGACTATAGATAGACAATGTTCTTCTGGCCTAATGGCCATTGCTACAGGTGCAAAACAGATAATGACAGATAATATGAATGTTGTTGTTGCTGGCGGTGTTGAATCTATATCATTAGTTCAAACTGCTGAGTTAAGATTTGCTCCAGATCCAAATGTTGTAAAACTTGCAGATAACGCTTACATGCCTATGATCGAAACTGCTGATTTTGTTGCTGAAAAATATAATATCTCAAGAGAATACCAAGATGAATATTCATTACAAAGTCAACAAAGAACTGCAGCAGCTCAAGAGAGTAATAAGTTTGATGACGAAATCATTTCAACAACTTCAATAAAAAGTGTAAAAAATAAAGAAACTGGTGAAGTTACTGATGAAGAGGTTGAATTAACAAAAGATGAGGGAAATAGACCAGAAACAAACTTAGAGGGTTTATCTTCACTTCCTCCGGTTTACGGAGAAGGAAAGTTTATCACAGCTGGCAATGCTTCTCAGTTATCAGATGGCTCAGCTTCAGTTGTCCTTATGGAAGCTAGCGAAGCAGAAAAAAGAAGCCTCGAACCACTTGGATATTACAGAGGTATGACTGTATCAGCATTAGCACCAGAGGAAATGGGAATAGGCCCTGTGTATGCAGTTCCAGACTTATTGAATAAATTCAATTTAAAAATTGAAGATATTGACCTTTGGGAGCTCAATGAAGCATTTGCTGTTCAAACTTTATACTGTAGAGATGAACTTGGTATCGATAATAGTATCTACAATGTCAATGGCGGCTCAATCTCAATAGGCCATCCATATGGAATGACTGGTGCAAGAATGACAATGCACGCATTAATGGAAGGTAAGAGAAGAAACGCAAAATTCGTAGTTGTGACTATGTGTGTTGGCGGTGGCATGGGTGCAGCTGGGTTATTTGAAGTCATTTAAATTATAAATTTCTAACTAGATTTTAAATCACAATCTTACAATTTATAATGATGTATGAACAAAATTCGTACGAAACAAGATTATATCAACTCACTGAAAAATAGAAATCTAACTATCTACCTCATGGGTGAATTAGTAAATGATCCTCTCACTCATCCAATTATTAAACCAAGTATTGAAGCTATGGCGGAAACTTATGCATTAGCAGATAGAGATCCTGATTTGGCTACAACTATTTCACCCTATACAAATGAGCCAATTAATAGATTTTTACACATCGCGAACAGTAGTGAAGATTTATTCATGCAAAATGAAATGCAAAGGAAACTTGGTCAGTTAACTGGTACTTGTTTCCAAAGATGTGTTGGAATGGATGCATTTAATGCACTTCATTCGGTGACATATGAAATTGATGAAAAATATAACACAAATTACCATGACCAATTTATCAATTTTCTAACAAAAATGCATGAAGGTAACTTTGTGATTGGTGGAGCTATGACTGATGTTAAAGGTGATAGATCAAAACCACCACATCAACAAGCGGACCAGGATTTATATTTAAGGGTTGTAAATAGGGATGATAAAGGTGTTTATGTCTCAGGAGCTAAAGCACATCAAACAGGATGTATAAATTCTCATTGGATGGTTGTTATGCCGACATTAAGGCTTACAGAAAATGATAAAGATTACGCAATTGTAGGAGCATTACCCATTGAGACAGAAGGTATTACATACATCTATGGACGACAATCCTGTGACACAAGAAGTATGGAGCCAGGTGAATATGATGTTGGAAATAAATATTTTGCTGGTCAAGAAGCAATGGTTATTTTTGATAATGTGTTCATTCCAAACGAATTTATATTTATGAATGGAGAATTTGATTTTGCTGCAATGCTTGTCGAAAGATTTACATGTTATCATCGAAGGTCGTATGTATGTAAATCAGGTGTTGGGGATGTAATGATAGGGGCAGCAGCAAGTATTGCCGAATATAACGGTGTTGAAGACAAATCACATATTAAAGAGAAGCTAATTGAAATGAATAAATTAAATGAAACTATTTATGCGACGGGAATTGCTTCATCTTTGCAAGGAAAAAAAACAAAGAGTGGAAATTATATAAATGACGATTTATTAGCAAATGTCTGCAAACAGCATGTTACAAAAGAAACTTATGAGATAGGAAGGTTGGCACAAGATTTAGCTGGTGGACTAGTTGCATCCATGCCTTCAGGTATTGACATAAATGAAAGTGAGATGTCACCAAACTTATTGAAATACTTGAAAGGCAAAGAAGATGTAAATACGGAAGATCGTGTAAGCATGTTACGACTTATTGAAAATATGACATTAGGAAGAAATGCTGTTGCTTATTTAACTGAATCAATGCATGGTGCTGGCTCACCACAAGCTCAAAGAATACAAATTTCTAGAAAAGTAGATATTGAAGAAAAGAAAAACTTTGCAAAGAAACTGTCTGGAATAATCGAAAGAGAAGATTGATGAAAGCTGTTGTTTGCACAAAAATAGGTGATCCTAATCTACTTGAGATTAAAGATATTGAAACACCAAAGCCAAGTAAAAATGAAGTACTAGTAAAAGTACAAGCAGCAGGTGTTAATTTTCCAGATGCTCTAATGGTTCAAGGTAAATATCAAATAGTAATGGACCCACCTTTTACTCCTGGTAATGAAGTCTGTGGATATGTTGAAGAAACTGGAGATGATGTTGATCTTAAGATCGGGACCAAAGTAATAGCTTTACCGCCAATAGGAGGTTTCTCTGAATATGTTTCTGTAGATAAGAATCTTGTTATACCTGTATCAGAAAAAGTCGATTCAATGGCTGGGGCAAGCTTGCCTATAAATTATGGAACTTGTTATTACGCACTCAAAAGAAGAGCAAATATTCAAAAGAATGAGTCTCTTCTTGTTCTTGGTGCGTCAGGGGGTATAGGGACGGCGACGATACAATTAGCGAAAATAATGGGAGTCAAAACTATATGTGCAGTTGGCAGTGATGAGAAAGCAGAATATGTTAAGTCATTGGGGGCAGATGAAATTATTAGGTATGATCAAGTTGAACTAAAGGAAACAGTAAAAGAACTTACTGATGGAAAAGGAGTAGATGTTGTTATGGATCCTGTTGGAGGAGATGTAACAGAACAAGCATTGAGAGCAACAGCATGGAATGGAAGGTTGCTTGTAATAGGTTTTACAGATGGCAACATACCAAAAATTCCATTAAATTTAACTCTTGTTAAGGGAGTCTCAATAGTTGGAGTTTGGTGGGGAAGATGGACTACAACTTCTCCTGAAGAGACAGCTGAAGACTTTAAAGAATTAATTGAATTTATTGAAAAGGATAAACTAGTGATACAACCAAAAAATATTCATCCAATAGAAGAGACTTCTTTAGCACTTGAAAATTTTCTATCTAGAAAAAATATTGGGAAAACAGTAATCAGTTTTTAATTATTTTTTAGACGATTCGAAATACGGATTATTTCCTGAAGCGTGATCGGTTGCATCAATAATATTTCCTATTTCAGGTACAGCATCTCGTAAAGCTGTTTCTATTCCTTGAGTAAGTGTTACTTGAGCCATTCCACATCCTTGACAGCCCCCACCAAGTCTAAGATAAACATCTTGACCTTCAATACCAACTAAAGATGCCTTTCCTCCGTGAGATGCTATTGCTGGATTAATTTGGCTTTCAAGAACTGTTTGTACCTTCTCTGCAAGTTCACCAGTAAGTTCAGGTAAATCTTCAGGGTTTCCTACCATTGCAGGACTTGGAGTATTTGGGTTGTCCATTGTGAGTCCTGGTGCATTTGGATCATCTGATATTTCTAATTCTGCACCATTAAAGTTATCAACATCTTTGCTGGCTATAATTACAGATAAATCACCAAAATCAATCCGTTTATCATCTGGTCTAGCCTGTTCAAGATCTAAAAAACTAAGATCATATGTATATTGATTTCCTTGTACACCGTCAATCTGTAAGAATAGAGCATAATCTTTATCTCCAGGTTCTTGTTCTTTTAACTCAAGAATCTTACTAACAGCACTGTCTCCAATATTGAATTTAAACTCATCAGTCATATACTTAATATTAGTAAGCTCAAGATATGTGTAAATAAATATGAATAAACTATTGTTAGTAATCCCAGAAAATAGCTATAAATCCAATGATTTTGTACTAACTGCAGAAAGATTAGGTATCGATTTTTTGGTAATTACAGACAGCGATCAAGTATCAAGTCAATTTGGTGACACTGTAATTATTCAAAATTTTACTGAAAAAATAAGCGATGAAACATTAATAAAACTTAATAAAATAACTCACGTACTTCCAGTTGACCATAGTGCATTAAAATTTGCTGGTTATCTAGTTGATTTATTAGATGCTAAAGGAAACAAATTGTTTGCGATAGAGCATTCAATGAATAAATTTAACTCAAGAAATACTTTTAATTCAATTTCAAATTTAAAAGCAAAGAATCTAGTTATAAAAAGTCTCAAAGATATTGAAGTGTTTGTAGAAAAAAATGGTACATCGGTTCTAAAACCAAACTTTGGGTCAGCAAGCAAAAGTGTGCTAAAAATAGATAATTTTAATAAGAACAAAGACTACATCATAGATTTAATCAACGATTGTGAAGATCAAGAAATGGTTATTGAGCAACATATAGATGGTAAAGAGTATGCATTGGAGGGTAATTTAATAAACTCTAATTTAAATAAAATAACAATTTTCGATAAGCCAATTGAGTACAAAGAACCTTACTTTGAAGAATCAATCTATATAACCCCAAGTGAACTATCTGAAAAATTACAAAATGAAATAGTTGAACTAATTGATAATGCTTGTAAAAAAATTGGTCTTGAAAATGGGCCTGTACATGTTGAATTTAAAATACTTGATGGAAATATTTTCATTATTGAAATTAATCCAAGAATGATAGGTGGTCTTTGTTCGAAATGTTTAAGTTTTGGCTTGTTTAAAGTCTCTCTTGAAGAAATTACATTACATGCGTTTTTATATGATGAATTAAAACCTGTCGAACTCCTTAGTAATTATGTTGGTGTACTCATGCTTCCAACTCCTAAAACAGGAAAATTTGTTTCAATTAATCAAAATGAATTGGAAAATATTGATAATGTATCGGGAGTTGAAATTACTGTCTTCGAGAACTCAGATTTATTGGAACCACCTTATGGTGATAAATATTTAGGTTTTGTGTTTTCGCAAGCAAACGAGAAAGCTTCAGTTTTGAATGCATTAAAAAATGCAATGAACGCTTCAATGCCGATTATTAAATAATTTATGATAATCTTCAAATGAAAATGAAAAATGCACTAATAGTAAACGGTGGTCTTAATAGTACAAAAAGAGATCAGCTAGGTAATTATGATCTTATAGTTGCTGTAGATTCAGGAACAGAGCAAGCTTACAAACTATTTTTAAAACCAGATCTAATTATTGGTGATCTTGATTCAATAGATGAAAAAACAATTAAAAGAGCAGAGAAGGATGAAGTTCAAATTTTAAAATATGAAACTAATAAAAATGAAACAGATTTTGAACTTGCTTTAAAACATGTAATAGATAAAGAAATTAAAGATATAACAATAATTGGTGGAGAATACGGGGAAATTGACCATTTGTTTGGTGTCTTAACTGTACTAATAAGCTTTCAAGAAGACCAACAAATTTCATGGATACATAAGGATCAGACAGTACTTATTCCTAATTCAAAAAAAATTGCAATTGGATGTAATGTTGAATTTAGTATCCTTCCATTTACAAATTTGAAAAATTTAAATATATCTGGAGCGCAATGGAACCTTGATAATGAAAATATTGAATTTGGTAAATCTGTCACTCTAAGAAATATAACAATCGATAATGATATCGAAGTTTCGGTTGAAGATGGAAAGTTCTGCTTAATTTATAAAAATTAAGATCTTGGCAAATCTTTCCAAGCTTTATCTTTATCTAATTTTGGTTCGCTGGGAAGACCTAAAACTCTTTCTGCAATAATGTTACGCATGATTTCTGATGTACCGCCTTCAATAGAGTTGGCTCGAGATCTTAAAAATAAACTTTGTGTATCAGTAAAACCGTAAGAATCATTATCAAAATTTAATTCAGGTTGAGATAGCTCGTATCCTCTTGGGAATAATAGTCCATCATTTCCTAACATTTCCATACCAAAAGCATAAGATGCCTTATTTATTTCAGCTTCATGAAGTTTGCTTGTTGAACCCTCTGGACCAGGTGTTCCCTTTTCTCTAAGCTCAGATGCTCTCAAATTAGTAAGCCTTACAGCTTCTTGTTGTATCCATAATTCCATAAGTTTATCTTTTGTAACGGGATCATCTAGCTCACGATCTTTCCATAATTGAATT
>PYIJ01412954.1_pt1 | contig 24969 bp, 21 predicted proteins | sample 3578051 | NCBI WGS metagenome assembly PYIJ01 (sample SAMN08408021, study PRJNA431606) | Marine metagenome isolate SA_KN192-05_S13_5m, whole genome shotgun... | biome: marine; feature: oceanic pelagic zone; material: water; isolation source: surface water sample, 0.2-0.8 um fraction ... | reverse complement strand
CTTCTCAATATGCAGTATATAACGCTGCAGGTCAAGCATTTACTAACGTCATGCTTTTTATAGTATTTACTGCTATCAGTGGAGGGGCAATTGCTTGGGCTTTTGCTAGAGGTGAGAAAAGTAATGTATAAGTATATTACTTAACATGTCATATTTACTATCAATATGTTATTCTGTAGCAACAGAACAGTGTTTTATCTGTAGGTTTTATTGTTTTTTAACTATATCTACTGATTAATTACAAGTAGTTTCATATTGAAAAACATGTTCTGCAAAATTATCCCATTGCAGATCTTTTTCAATTCTCTCAACCAAACTAGGGCAACCTTGAAAAATAGTACTGTAACTTTTCTTGTATTTTGACTTTTCAACAAATATTGAATAACCTTCCGTTCCTTTAGAAACGTAAAATGATTTAGCCAATCCTCCTACTAATCCCATACTAAGTTTAGCTCCAGCCGTTGATTTTGATCTTGGATCATTGTATACTTTCATTTTGGTATCCCATCCCGGATTTAAAATTTGTAGCATTCTAGGTTTCCCTTTCTTATCAGCAACTCGATAGAACACATAATAGTCTAACTTCATCATATTTTTAAAGTCTGTGTTCATAGCAGCCTTGACTGACCCTGCCCCTTGACCAATAGTATTTAAAAATCCCGCAATTGCATTATTTTTAAAACCAATTTCCTTCATGTCTGCAACCTTATATTTGGTTTTTATGTCTGTCACCGTATCTGTTGCATTGATCCACATTAATCCACTAGGACCGAACAATCCAGCTTTAAAATTAACACCTATTTTTTCTCCATTATTTTTTATTATATATCCCTTTCCAGCAAACCCCTGAGAATATGGAGCCATAAACTTTTGAGCAGATAAGTAATTCGAGAAGATTCCAAATGTTAAAACAAGAATAAAAAGAAATTTCATGATTTTAAGGACTAAGTTATTTAATATCTACGGTGAATATAATTGTTTTTTTATAAAAAAAGGTTGATTTTAGTTGATTTCAAACAATAAATATTTTCCTAGTCTAAAGCATTTTTCTTATAAAAAAGGTATTTCTGTTGTATAATTTATATGTCGAATAATCGACTTAACCTATGTACAAAAGTAGGAACTTATAAAACAAAAGTTGTTGATGCGTATTAAGTGCACATCATTATAGATTCAATTAGGTATTTGTTTGCCAATATAGATTTGAAGTGATGCTGGATATGATGGGAAATTGAACCATTGATCTTGATTCTTAAAAACATGTATAAAGGTTTGAAGTTAGATTACTTCAAAAGATGAGATACTTGAATTCAATTAAAAATTGAGATTATTAAAATCTAAAGTATAACAAATGCAGAAAAAATAGTTTAATTACGGACATTTTAACCAGTAATATGACTAAGGATTTGAATATTTTATAAGAAATTGATGATCTTGAAATTAACCAGAAAGTTGTCACTCGCTCCACAGATGATCATGGTGTGAGGCTTGTGAGTCTTCAATTATAGTTCTTAAAAAAAGATGGTAAAAGGGTGTGAAAAGTGTATCACATTATCTTTACAGAAATAATTTTTTAGTTTAAAACTATCAATTTTCTATAAAAGTAAAAGTGTTCGATTTAATTAATGAGATTACTAGAACGATTATTAGCTCAATATTTACACTTACTACAAATAGAAGTGTAAACACTAGCTGAGAAAAAATTATACTATGATTAAAATAATAGCTGTTGTACTCTTAGGTTCAATAACAATTTTTTCATGTGAAACCGAAACAAAATACACCCTAGATAAAACAATTATGGGGTCATTTGGTGCTAAACACAGAGATGGTTACATAGATCGTCTAAAATTACACAAGGAGGGAATTGCTAAAGATTCAACCCAACTTAGCGATTACGTTAGCATTATCGAAATTAATATTATCATGTTCGCTTTTGGTTTTATGTCGCGAGAGCAAACTATTCCAGAAGCTAAATTTTTTCAAGAAAAAGCTTATGATATTGATTCTTTGAATTCACGGGTTCAAGAAATGGCTGGTATTTTGCATTTTATGGATTCCGAATGGGAAGCTTCAGAAAAAGCATTCAAAAAATCCTTAGAACTAAATCCCAAAAACTTGCAAGCAAGACATTGGTACACGTTGTATTTGATGGCTTTAAAACGTACAGATGAAGGTTTTGCTCACTCAACAATTGTACACGATATGGATAAAACGGGTAATTTTTTAGTTGCTCGTGCATCCATTTTTTATTTCTTGGAAGAATTTGAAAATATGAAACCACTGATGTACAAATCACTTGAAAAAGATTCTTTATCGCCCTGGACTTTAGATTGGTTAGGCATGGCATATAATGGTCTAGAAGAACACGATGATGCATTAAAAACCTATTTCAAAGCCTTCAATCTATCTGATGGAACTGTTGAAGTTGGTGGCGGTTTAGGTCACGCATTAGGAGAAGCCGGAGAATATGAATTAGCGAAGGAATTGGCGGACTTTTATGATGAAGCTTCAAAAACAAAATATTTACCTGCGTGCCAACGTGCCTTCATTCACTTAGGTATTGGCGAATATGATAAAGCGATGTCTTTACTAGAACAAGCCTACAGAGAAAAATCGTGGTTTTTACAATTTATTCAAATTGAACATTGGTACGACCCAATAAGAAATACCGAACGTTTTAAAAAATTAGAAAATAAGATGAATTTCCCTCAATAAATCATAGTTAATGCTAAAATGAATTATTTTTCGTCTATCATTATTTCCCTTATTCCAATCTAAGCAGATTGAAATATAAGCTGGAATTTCTCCAAATTAAGTAGATATATCAGAATTTCAATTGAAACATGGTTAATACCCTCTTCAACGAGTACATTCAAAAGGATAGATACTGGACTCAATAAAGAGTAAAATAGAAATGGTTTCTAAAAAAATTCTAGAGCAATGCATCTTAGGAGTTAAATACACAAACTCAACAGTCACGACCAAAACTTTTGTCGAACAAAAATAATAGATATCCTTTGTGCCCTAATTAAAAAATCAAGGATTACCCTTACTCAAAACTTCATGAAAAGACTTCCTCTCCAACACCACCTCCAGAGAAATACTCAAATTACTTTTAATCTCATCTAAAACAGTTGTTTTGTACAAGAATTGAGTATTCTGCCTTTAGAGTTAGACGTTGGTGTGTTAAGGATAGAAATCAATTTCTAAGACTTTTTGGGAGGTTAAAATTCTTCCTTTTAATCAATAATTAGAAGAACTCACAACATTACTTTTCTGAATAAAGCATACTTGAAAGATTACAATAACAATTGTTTTAAAATCTCAAGATAGCTTGATATCTTTACAAAGTAACTTTATGTGAACTTATGGCATAATAATATTTTCAATTATTATTAATTTTTCGCCGTTTTTATTCTACAATAATTATTTTTTATCTTTTTCATTAAAATTATTCGTTATGAAAAAAATTAAATTAATCTTTCTAATTTTTGCTATTGCATGCTCTCAAAGCTTAACAATTAGTGCGCAAAAAAGGATAAAGAGTGCGGAGCAAAATAAAATAACCAATTTACCATTAGATGCATTTGAATTTCGAAATATTGGTCCTGCATTTTTATCTGGGCGTATAGCCGATATTGCCCTAAATCCGCAAAATGATAATGTTTGGTATGTTGCCGTTGGTTCTGCTGGTGTTTGGAAAACTGAAAATTCAGGGACGACTTGGTCCCCCTTATTTGATGATGAATCTTCATACTCCATTGGTTGTATTGCCTTGGATCCTCAAAATCCTGCCACAGTATGGGTTGGAACAGGAGAAAATGTAGGAGGCCGTCACGTGGCCTATGGAGATGGAATCTATAGATCTAAAGATGAGGGCAAACATTGGGAAAATCTTGGCTTGAGGGAAAGTGAGCACATTTCAAAAATTGTAATTCACCCCAATAACTCTGATGTCATATGGGTAGCTGCACAGGGTCCACTCTGGAGTAAAGGAGGGCAGCGTGGTGTTTTTAAAACTGATAATGGAGGAAGAACATGGAGGCAAGTTTTAGGAAATTCTGAATGGACTGGGGCAACAGATTTGTTGATCGATCCAAGTGACCCGCAGGTTCTTTATGCTGCAACTTGGGATAGACATAGAACAGTTGCAGCATTTATGGGAGGGGGACCAGGGTCTGGTATTCATAAATCTGTCGATGATGGAAATACTTGGAAAAAACTTTATCGTGGGCTACCAAATGATCAAGACTCTAACGGTGATGGTCAAGTCGATGATGACGATCTTCCTATTTCAAATATGGGGAAAATTGGTCTTGCCATTTCACCTCAAAATCCTGACGTGTTATATGCAGCTATTGAAATGGAAAGACTTACAGGGGGAGTATATCGGTCAGAAAACCGAGGAGAGTCTTGGAAAAAAATGTCTAATGCTATTTCGGGAGCAACTGGACCACATTATTATCAAGAGCTATATGCAAGTCCGCATGAATTCGATAGGTTATATTTAATGAATGTAAGAGTGCTTACTTCTGATGATGGCGGAAAAACCTTTGTTCAATTAAAAGAAAGAAATAAACATTCCGACAATCACGTGATAGTCTTTAAAAAAGATGATCCAGATTACTTGATGATTGGAACTGACGCGGGGATTTATGAAAGTTTTGATTTAGCTGAAACGTGGCGCTACATTAAAAACCTCCCACTGACTCAATTTTATAAAGTGGCCGTGAACAATGCTGAGCCGTTTTATCATATTTTTGGAGGAACTCAGGATAATGGATCTGCTGGAGGCCCATCTGCCACCGATGAAAGGCAGGGAATCAGCAATAGGCACTGGTATAAAACTCTTGGTTCTGATGGGCATCAATCTGCTACTGATCCAGTATTCAATGATATCATTTATGCTGAGACCCAGCAAGGGGGCTTGCATAGGGTTGATTTGTCCTCTGGAGAGCAAATATTGATTCAACCTCAAGCACAGGAAGGAGATCCACATGAGCGGTTCAATTGGGATGCTCCTATTTTGGTTTCACCTCATGATCCAGCAAGATTGTATTTTGCTTCTTACAGAGTTTGGAAATCAGAAAATAGAGGAGATGATTGGATCCCAATTTCGGGTGATCTCACCCGTAATGAGGAACGATTAAGCCTTCCAATCATGGGTAGACAGCAATCATGGGATAACTCATGGGATATCAAGGCGATGTCAACTTATAATACCATTACATCTTTGAGTGAATCACCTATCAAAGAGGGGCTTATTTATGCTGGAACAGATGATGGTTTTATTCAAGTGAGTGAAAATGGTGGAGACAGTTGGACGCAGATTCCTGTTACCAGGATGGGTCTACCACCTCGTAGTTTTGTAAATGATATTAAGGCCGATATTCATGATGTTAATACTGTTTATGCTGTTTTAGATAACCATAAAGAAGGTGATTTTAATCCTTATCTTTTTAAGAGTGTTGATCGTGGACAAACATGGAGTTCAATGAACTCCAATCTTCCAAAACGTACTCTTTTGTGGCGTATTGTTCAGGATCATGTCAATAAAGATTTACTTTTTTTAGCCACTGATTTTGGGATATATACCTCAACCAATGCTGGAAAATATTGGCATAAATTGCCGGGGACACCAAACATGGGCTTTAGAGACTTAGTAATCCAAAAAAGAGAAAATGACCTTGTTGCCGCTTCATTTGGACGTGGATTTTATGTTCTCGACGATTATAGTCCTTTACGTGAAATGAATTCGACTATGTTAAACCAAAAAGCAAAGCTTTTTACTCCCAGAACTGCTAAGTGGTTTATTCCAAAAAGTTCATTAGGAAATACTGGCTCTGACTTTTACATTGCTAAGAATCCATTATTTGGTGCAGTTTTCACTTATTATTTAAAAGATGATTACCTCACGAAAAAAGAATTACGTCAAAAACGAGAAGAAATTGCAAATGAAAAAATGATAGATATTCCTTTTCCTGGCTATTTATCTCTTGATGAGGAAAAAAGAGACCAAGCCGCTCAAATTTGGATTTCAATCTCAGATGAGGAAGGAAATGTTGTACGACATCTCAAAGAAAAAGCCCGGAAAGGTAGTCATCGTATCGCTTGGGATCTACATCATTCAAGCACAAATGCAATTGATCCCAAAGTTACTTCCTCTCGAGAGTCTGTTGGACCTATGGTTACCCCAGGTACTTATTCAGCAGTTCTATCCCTAGAGGAAGATGGTATGGTTATTCCTCTAGGTGAACCTGTTTCGTTTGAAGTAAAACCTATTCGAAAGGGTGTACTGCAAGGAGTAGACTATTCTACTATCAATTCTTACAGAAGTGAAGTAGCTCAATTTGAACTTTCATTTTTAGCTTTCAAGGACGAATTAATGAATATAGAAAATATTGTCTTAGGCCTCAAAAAAGCGCTTAAAAATACACCAGTGAAAGTTAAAAAATTTGTATCACAGCTATACGAAATGGAATCAGATATCAATTTATTGCACGACAAATTTTATGGAAGTCCTGCGCGAAAGGAGGTGGGAGAAAAATATCCACCAACTGTCGAGTTACGTTTAAGAATTGCAAAAAGGGGGCTATCTACCTCTTACGGACCAACGGGACTTCATCGATCAAGTTTTAACATGGCAAAAAACATGTTGAAGGACCTACTTCTAAGCTTGGCTGAAATTAAAAATAATGTAATGTCTTTGAGTGAGGAAATGAAAAGCGCAGGGGCTCCATTTATTAAAGGAGCTAGCAATATCAAATAAAACGTTCTTAAGATGTTAATCTAGGTTGGTGAATATATTTTGAAGTAACTATCTGGATCACCTCGGTGATTGATAAACTCATTTAGTCCTTTTTGCATTTATCATTGCAATCAAAAGAATTCACATTCCTTACACCTCTAATTTTGAGTTGCATATGCATTGAATAAACTATTCAATAAGTTTTTGCTGTTCCCCAGTACTCATAACTCGCAATTTTCCAACCTGGAATGAACATTTGATCCATTTGATCCATCTTAAAACCGTTACTAGTTATGATTTTTGGAATATCTCTATTAAGATGACAGCCACCACCAAAAGTACTCCAAATAGGATCTAGTCTATTTTGCCATTTTTCTACTTTTCTATTAGGTGCTTTTCCATGTTCACAAAATATAAAAATCCCGTTGGTGCTTATTACTCTTCTAATTTCTTCCATTGCAGAATTATAATCTGGTATTGTACATAAAGAATATGTTGACACTACACAATCAAAGAAATTATTTTCAAAGGGTAAGGATTCTGCGCCTGTTTTAATAAATTCAAAATGAAATTTATTGGGTTTAAAATTATTTTTAGACCACATTTCTTCTGAAGGGTCAATTCCTATAATTTCTTCTACTTTATCGGTATTATAAAATGGTAAATTCAAGCCAGAGCCTACCCCAATCTCGAGGACTCGACCATGGGCTAGGGGTATTACTTTTTCCCTCTGCTTCATTTTTGGTGATACTTTACAAGCAGAGTTTACCAGAATAGGTAATAAAAATTTATCATAAAAATTCATGTTCATTAATTTACGGTTATTGACAATAATTATTAATAAAGATGTTTGAAGTGATCTATTCCGGATTAAATTTGGTAGCATAAAGCTAATAAGATTTTTTCATCATCAGTGAATTCTATTTCCTAAAGGTATCGGTCCAGTCCAAATTAATTTTGTGTAATGTATTTGATTGGGTAGCCCAGAACGGAGCACAAAAATTTTTATTTGATTCAGCTTGTGTTTTTATTCCTGTTAAAGCTTTTGTCATCATACTTTTTAATTGAATCTTTACAAATAACCAAATAATTGCGGACTGAAATAATCGTTTAAAAATTGGGTAGCTTTTCTTAAGACAGGAGTTTTAAATGATCTTTTATTTCACGACTAAAAATAGATTTTATGAATACTAATTTTTAATATTTTGATCTTTGATTTAGATCATGTATTCTAATCAATCCTCAGAAAAATTATCCTCGTAACCTAAATAGAGTAAATGAACATTGATTTCCAATTTCACTTATATTTTAATATGAGAATTCTTTTAAATCCCGCTCTTTTGCTCTTTTGTAAACATTAATTCTTTTAATCTTTCCGTCAATAAACTGAACATCATGTACGTTGTACTCAAAAATTTCATTTCCATTTTCATCAACATCAGTGTAATCATTTCCTGTAGTAAGCCATTGTTCAATTACACCATCTTTATTTTTAGCGGCATTTGCTATCATCCATTTTACTTCCCACTTCGGATCGGTTGATTGAAACCAATTGTCCAGTGCCTCAATTTGAGCCTTGGTACCTTTTACTACATACCCATCAGGAGTGTAACCCATCCAATCGCTTGCATTTATTTCGGCAATTTTATTGAGATCTCTTTCATTATGTGCTTTGATGTAATCCATCCAAGTTTGTTGATTATTGGTTTCTCCAACAAGTAAAGGAGTCAAAACATCTGTCCCAGGCATTTTAACGGAGCCAATTATTACAGAATCATTAGATTTTATATCTTCTTTATGTGAGTTTTCACAAGAAATAATAACAAATGCGCTTATGATTAGTAGAAATATATTTTTCATTTTTTTGGATTGTCTAGATTGTACAAATTTTATTTTTGGAATTTAATAATACTTTATCAAAGTATATGAAAAAGTAGAGGGAACTTAATTTAGGTTTTAGAACTTCATAGATAAGAATTCTTTTTCTAAAATATATTTTATTGTAATAAAACAAAGAAAAAATAATAACGTAGGATTATTTTTTTATCAAGTTTCGAATGAATCGTGAAAAGGGAGCTATTAATCCAAAAGCAAGAAATACAAACACTGAATTAAAAATAATTGAGGCAACTAGAGACAAAATTAAGAAGCCGATAATCTCAGGTAAGTATTTCTTTAGATTCATAATGCCGCATTAAAAACCATTATTTTACCAATTTCATCCATAAGGATTAATTGCTAATGTATGAGGAAAAATTTTATTTATAAAAATATTTGCTCAACCCAGCAAAATTATTTTTTTTACAGATTAATCTAACTTTAAATTAATTTATCATAAAATGAAAAATATTTTAACTATCCTACTATTATTTTACACCCTTTTTGCAAGTGCACAATATTGCATATTTTTTGAGTTTGAAGCGAAAGAACCAGAAATGGTCGTATCAACCTTAAAAGGCATGATGGATACTGAATGGGGCAAAAATATTCAAGGTACAAAATCTCTCTTTGCTTTATATTTCAACGGCAATAATCAAGCTACCCACACTATGCAATTTTGTTTTCAGGATGAGGCTGGGCTAGAATCATTTATGACTTCTTGGGGCCAGTCAACTGATGCACAGTTGTTTGGAGAAAAGCTAGGTAAATTCACCAATGATGTTTCTCAAACAGTTAATACCCCTGCTTGGTATAAAAACGATTGGTCAAATGATAATGTTTTTATGGTTTATCAAATGGAAGTAACAAATCCATCAAAGTACGTACAAGAATTTGCTGCATTTTCTCAAAAAATGGCACCTAAATATGGATTTGCTAATAATTCCTATGGTGTTGGATATCCAATCGTAGGGAAAACAAACGATTTTTCCCATTTTGTATGGATTGGTTCGACAGATATTAAGACGGCACTCGCTGGAACTAAGCAAACCTATGCAGATCCTGAGTTTGCTGTTTTCTCCAAAAAAGTTGCTAGTATAAGGAAGGTGGTTAACACACTTATGATGGTAAAATTAGCAGAATTTTGATTGCAAAAAGAGCTTTGACAATTATGTTATTTTAATAGGTGTTTAATGTCTAATTGAACACTTAAAGATGTAATTTAATTAATAACTCCTGAAGTTTAAACTTCAGGAGTTATACACGAATTCAGGAAAATTATTGATTAAAACTTGCGCCAAAATGGGAGTTTAAGACATTCTTTCTTCAGTGCATAGCCAAAATTAAGGCTCACTGTTATGTTAAATGTTCTAAAAAGTTTCCAGTCAAATTCAATTAAGCCTTAAAATTCACTCTAAATCACTTGTTTGTAACACTTATAATTGCCATTAATCTATTTTCGAACGTCTATATGCATACTAGATTTAAGTAACCCAACTCGGTAATAATTATTTAACTTACGAATTACTTGAAGTCCTACGCAGGCACTTTAATACAAAGATAACTTTTTGCTTTGGTAAACTTTTTTTTGGGGTTAATGTACTTAATCAACTAACTTTTTTGTTAAATAGGTCCAAGTTAGGCTCATAAACAACCTTCAGCGTTTGGCTTGTTGATCTTAGCATAAAATACTTTTTTTTGTTCTTTTACGCTATGGTAAAAAAATTAAAGATGATAATATTGTTAGTAATATTTGGAGTAATCATAACTTTTATTTTTGTACAGTTATTCGCTTATAATAGCCAAAGGAATATTGAAGTTTACCCTTATTTAGTTAGTAAAAAGTTTGAGAATTTTGAAATAAGAAATTATCAGCCGTCTTTATTTACTTCAGTAAAACTTTCGACAAAGGGATATAAAAATACCTCGAGTAAAGGGTTTTCTATTTTGGCGGGATATATTTTTGGAAATAACGAACGAAATCAAAAAATAGCGATGACGTCTCCTGTAGCCATGAAATTAGATGATTCTGTAACTATGATGTTTATGGTTCCGCGAAAATTAAAAAAAGAAATGCTGCCTAAACCTGATCGATCAGAAATTGAATTTAAGGAGGAGCCTGCAAAAATCGTTGCTGCAATAAACTTTGAAGGTTGGGCCAATGATGAAAAAATAGAAAAGTTTAAGGAAAAATTGAAATTATCCTTGGATGCTGAGGGTATACTTTACTTTAACCAATTTTACTTTTTGGGCTACAATGCCCCTTATGAAATTTTTAATCGCAAGAATGAAATCATTGTTGAATTGAAATATTAAAATTTCGATTAAAGTATTGAAAAAAAACTCTTAGAGTATTTATACCCTAAGAGCTAGCTCAGAAGTCAAGAAATCATGCTCACCTACACCTTATGAAATACTTCCTTTTCTAATATTTCAAAACAAACCAAAGTCTATTCCTCGATTCGAATGTTCACTAAGAGTCCGAGATATGTTATTTACTTTGGAGAGAATGATTCTCATCTTTTTGTTTATATATTCCTTTCTCGTGTCTCCTTACCGTATACAACTAAATTAGAATAAAACGCATTATTTAATTAGGAGTAATTAAATAGAGAATCTTTTTTCTCTTCATTTTTTACCTCTTTATGATATACTTAAACATTAGAGACTAATATTTTTATTTTTCTAAGGTGGAATTTATTAATTGGATAGTCTTTTCTATCTGGATGAGATAATCGTCATAGTTTGTAAAATGGCTAGATCTTAAAATAAAAACCCAGTTCTCGAAAAGATTAATAATTTTTATTTTTAGTTCATTTGAGTTATTCCAAAGCATCATGTCTCTATTACTAGGATTTATTTCATCTACTTTTTTACGATATAATGTGTCATCGAATAATTGAAATTCTTCCCAATTTCTAACATAATAATGGTTTTGCCATTTAAAATTATAGTGCTTATGCATTAGTGGCTGTAAATAATTAAGAAAAAATTCTTGTTCTCTTTCTTGTCTATCAGTAAGAGAAATATTTTTTGATTCTAAAACACCAATTTGATTTATTAAAGTGTCATTCCCAAGGTACCTCAATGCTCCTGAGCTAATTACTTGTTCAATATTTGCTGTATTAGGCTTGAAGTAGATCCAATTAAAAATTGCTATTCCAAACAACCTATGTTGATGCAAATCATCTTTTAACAGTCCTCTTTTTTCGACATCATCGATGAAATCATAAATATTTTTAATTATCAACTTTCTAATTTTTATAAATCTTTCAAATCTCACAAGATCCTCTTGTAGATCGATTTCCATTGCAGATAATAGTTCATTGGCGGCATAGCTTTCAGATAAATCTTCCCTGTAATTATCAGCTATAAAACCTAATGTTACAGCAATAAATAAAATAACTAATTCGATTAACCTAGAGGTTAAATTGAACTTTGTAAAAAAAGGGATCTTATTCATTATTTATGACTATTAAGTTCATTTGTGTAAGCTACTAAATTTTTTATATCATTGGTTAATTATTCTAATTCGAAGGTATTGCTTTAGACCAAATGAATTTTATATTAAGGATATAAGCTAAGACAAAATCAAAAAGTTAAATTAGAGGAAAAGATGGATGAGCTTTAAGTTAGTTTATATTGTAATATATATGATAAAATAAATAGGAAGGATCAAATTTGACAAGCTAAATTTGATAAAAGCAGGAGAGATGTGTGGCGATGACGATCCTGAGCTTGAGACTTGTGGAATGTACTTAATTGTATAAAAGATAATATTTTTGAGTCTTTATTTTTATATCAAATAATTTATCATGATACTATGAAAAAGCCACCCGTAGATTTCATTGTTTTTATTATTGAAAAGGATATATTACAATCCTTGAGTCTTTACCCGTTTGATTTTTAAATTTACCAACAATATTGGCTTTTTTATTGATGGCATTTTCTAAAAAATAATTGAATTTCACGGCTCCTATTGATTTTATTTTTCCTTGAAATCCTTTATCATAATCGGTTTCATAATACTGAATTTTTACATTTCCAATTTTAATTAATTTACCCACAATTCCAATCTTTTCTCCATAGCCTGTCCATCCCTCATATGCAAAATTTTTATCTCCCACAGATTTAATTTTACCTCTGTATCGCCCTTTTTCAGTGTATCCTGAGGCAGTGTGATAGGTGATCGGAGTGTTACCAATCTTAGTAAGCTTACCTGTTACATCTGAGCGGTTATTCCAACTATTGTTGTTTGCATAGGTAAATACAATATCATTTATAGATTTTATATTTCCTTGAGAGCCCAAATTGCTATCAATCATATAGTAGGTAACAGAATTCAACTCATAAAGATAAATTTTTACATTGCCTATTTGATAATTAATGGGAGGTAACATCTCTAAATAAATATTATTCATATAAATCTTTGCTTGCTCATTGGTTCTGAAAACATAGATTTCATCTATGGTCGAGGATATCTTATAGACTCTATTATCATCCATTAAATATAAACTTTCCGGTGAGCTCATGTTGTCAGAAATTTTAAAGCCAAATTCTTGACTGAAAATATATGTGGGAATTAAGAAGATGATTAAAAATAATTTCTTGGTCAAAATAAATTTCTTGTGAGTTTCCATTGTTCTATAAAAATAAATATATTCCACATCAATTAATCTTTGATAAGACATTGTTTGGGTTGAAATTATCCTTCTTTTTTATATTGTTTTTGAATTAATTAAATAAAAAACTTTTGGATTAATTATACTCTGAGGTTAAATGTGCAAATTCATCAGTCTTGACCAAAAGTTATTTCGAATTAAAATAATGGACACTTCATTTGATCGATGATTGAAAATTGCAGATACCTCATCCCAGTACCTAATGAAACTTCCCTCTCTTATTACATTGGACCTTCTTTTTCTCTGAGTATGTTGGATAAAATCCATATCTTTTTATTGACTACTTTTAGTGTCAAAAATAAAATATATGAGATAATCATTTTCACGATTTTATTTATAATTCTAAGTTAATCTAATTGAATAGAATTAATAATATCCTTTATGCATTCTACCCAAAGATCGTAACCTTTTTTATTTAGATGTGCATCATCATAAGTTAGATCAATTTTTAATAATCCTTCGGAGTTTACAAACGATGAATGCAAATCGATAAGTTCAAAATCTAATTCATCATTATTTCTTTTTAAAAAATTGTTTATTTCGTTGATATCATCCACGAAAAAATTATTCCTTGTAGGCAAAATAGTTTGAATAAAAACCGATGTCTCGGGTGAACCAATATTTATGTTTTTAACAATTTTAAGAATATTATTGCTTATGTATGTTGTAGATGGAATCCCTTCACCTCTTCGTAGATTCCATAAATCGTTTAGCCCAATTAATACAAATATTGCCTTTGGTTTAAAAAAATACAGCTCATCTAACCTCACCAATAGTCCATCGGTAACATCACCACTAATTCCCCTATTTATCAGATTACTATAACCAAATTTTTGTCCCCAATCATTCCCTTGCTCAGTTATACTATTTCCAAGAAAAACAATGGAACCCGTACTCAAGGGATTCCTTTTGAATTCTTCAATCCTTTCTATGTAGTGTTGCTTAGTCCAACTATTATGATACTTTATTATAATATCCTTAGATGGATACAAATCATGAGCATATTGAGCTTGGGACAACAAAGGGAAAAAGAAAATTAAATATCCTACAATATTTTTGAGATCATAAGTTCTACGATTATTTATTTCGGCAGCTTGGGAATGATTATTTTTCATTAGTTTAGTTAGCTTTCAAATTACTCTGATTCAATATAGTAAATTATGGTTTTATAAGATTTTGCAAATAATAATGTTTTAATATTTTGAGATGATTTTCACTTTGAGTTCAGATGGCTCGGTCATAAGTCTTTTGTTAAGATATGATATCAAAAAAATCTTATAAAATTTCAAAAAAATCAATTAATGAAAAAAAAAACACGGTCATTAGCTATTTTTAAGGGACGCTGTCCAAGATGTAGAGAGGGCAGGATATTCAAATATCCTCTCTTGACTTTTAACAATTTTACAAAGATGAATCTACGGTGTCCAAAATGTAATTTATATTTTGAGGTTGAACCTGGTTTTTTTTTCGGAGCAATGTATATTAGTTACATGTTTTCCGTGGGAATAATACTCGCAGTTACGATAATTTTATATTTGTTTTTTAACGATCCTGAGTCAAAGTTTTACATTGGTTTTGTAGTTATACTCTCTACTCTGCTTTATCCATTCAATTATCGATTCTCCAAGATCATTTATCTTCATTTGTTTGGTCGTATCAAATTTGAGGATAATGTGGATAAATGATTATGCATACCTAACTTTTCAAGAGCATCATACATTCATAACTTGAGTAGATTGATTATCAAAGAGGATAATTATAGATGCTTTATTAAGCTTTAGAGGCATATAAATTATAGAAGGGAGTTATTTCATTACCTCTTAACCAATCTTCCATTTGATTGTACTCCACAATTATAGGCATTCTCATCTTTGAATTGTGAATTTCTCTCATTATGCCTTTTGCTTCAGTAGTAACAATACTGCAACTATTTATTATCTCTCCAGTTTGTTTATTTCTCCACTTATCATATACTCCAGCAAAAGAAAATAACTCTGAATTTTGAAGCTCAATTAAATACTTTTGTTTCTTTTTTCCGTACTTATCAAGCCATTTCCACTCATAGAATCCATCTGCAAAAATCAAGCATCGTTTTGCATTTTTAAATGAGGGTTTTGTTTTTAAGGTTTCATATTTGGCATTGAGGGTATGTTTTTTAAAGTCATAGTCTTTTGCCCATGAAGGAATTAATCCCCACATAAAGTACTGTAAGTCATTCGAATTTTCTGTTGTAACTACGTTCACAAGGGGATGAGTAAATCCAATATTTTCTCCATTGACAGGATCTCCTTTTAAACCTTTTGTAATGAAGGATTCCTTTGATTTTAATTGCTTGAAATGAAAGCACATATTATCAGATATTAATTATCAAAAATGACATCTTTGAATACATTTTTGATTTCGACGCATGAGTAAAAATTTCAAATAAACGATCAAAAACGTAGGTTGTGAAACGGAAAAAACGCCTAAAACTACATTGGAACAATCAAATTTAAGAAGGATTTTACGGATAAGAAATAGTTCAAAGCTTTTAGTTTAATTATAATAACATTCAAAGCCTTTTTTATATACTCACTGAGGCAAAAATGATTGAGTTTTAAATTTATCGATTTAATCAATACTGCAACATAACTAAAGTAAATCCCACAACAGGACATTGTAAAAAATTGTTTTTTTTCTTTGTTAATTTCAAGTGATACATTTTTTTAATCTCAAGAACAATTAGGATCATCTAGATATGACTTACTCGAAATACTTTCAGTTGTCTTGATCTCTTAACTCTCCTTGTGCCCAGTAAAAGTAATTCCAAGACCGTCTCAACTACTAAGCAATAAAGTGTAGCACAAGAATACTAGAGAGAGTAGATTTTAAGTAGATACTAGTACTTCTAAACTAGTAAAAATTATTCGCCCTCATAAATTATTTTCACCTAAAAGTAATTTAGTAATATGGATTTGAATTAGGATAAAATCAGTTTATTAACATGAGGAAAATTTACGGATGCTCCGCAGGAATGTTTCATTCTGTTAAGCTTGCCACGCGTTTGCCGTCCTTGAAAAGATAACGAATCTGTTTATCGTTCTGGGATCAAAGAATGTGGAACTGACGCCTTTATATTTAGCAAAAAATGATAACTTGGAGTTTAAATTGTTTTTAAAGAAAGGGTAGTCAAAACGGAAGGGAAAATAGTGCAAAAGAACTCCGTTTATCATACCCCTTTAACCAAATACTTAAACTAAACATAAGTACAACCCAATTATGTTGAGAATAGTTCTATTTTTTTGTTTACATAAAAATTAACAATATATTGAAGTGACCATGAAAAAAACCTGTCGTAGATTTCATTATTTCCACCATTATGTGGTTAGGAATATTCACTCTTTTTTTTAAGTTTTTTCCAAATAATATAAAAAAACTCCTGGGATAATATACCCAGGAGCTTTTCAGCCAAATTAACAGCCTGATTAAGTTTTTTATTTAAAAAATCGAGTCAAACTATCTATTTTACTCTTTTCATTTCAGCCGTTTGTATAATGTCTTTTCCTCCTGCGGTGTTAACTACATATGAGTAAATAAAAGTATCCTCATTTTCAGGCATTAAATTAAATTTCCAGGATTCAACAAAAAAGTCCTTTTTCTTATCTAATCCACTCCTAGGTTGATCAGTTATAAATGTAATCTTACCCTTATCATTTTCATGAAGTTCTGATACAGGTCTGTTCATAGCACCACAGTAATGAGTTGATAAAATTTTATCATTGTGCAGGTTAAATATCGTCATCATTTCGACACCTGCTTCATTACTTTCTTCTAGTAAAGCACTTCCGTTTGATTTAATACTATAGCTTAAATTAATCGTTTTAGAGTTACCATCAGAACTGTTTAAGGTTCCAACCCACTTGCCTGCAAGCTTTTTTAATTGATTGAAAGTTTCTATATCATCGTTGGCAAAAGCACTGGTAATCAAAAGTAGGCTCATTAAAAAACATATCTTTTTCATATCCTTGTTATTAAGTTTATTTAAATATTGAGAAAGGTAAATAAAAACCATTAGAATCACTATATTCAATCTTTTCATAAAACTTTGAAATTGTTTATTTTATTTGTAATCTTTAAGAATTTCTGCTGAGAAGTCTTTTACAGTTACTCTATTCCCTCTTTCAGCTATAGGTTTATATCGATTAACTGATCCGTAGTATTTGGTATTTCCCCTATGAACTGTTACTGCCTTTTCTAATTACTATTTATAATAGACTGACAGTAATAAAAATTTAAAAGTTTGTAAATGGTTGATTAAACAAAATTCGCCCGTAAGTTTTTCAATATTGGTATTTTTTTTACAATCTTTTTCATTTGCCATCAAATTTGATTGTTCAATATTTCTGAGGTAAGTTACTTTGCTAATTTTCTAATCTTTTTAGTTCTTCCTCTGAACTATTTTTTCTTATTTTCCTTTTTTGAATATTTTGATTACCTAGGCTAATACGATAGTTGACACTCAAAACAGTCGTTTCCCATTTACCTCGAAAGGAGGTATTAATTTTTTCATTTGGTATTTCAACCCCCACCCTAAAAACATTTGTTTTTAAAATATCATTTATTGAAATTCGAAGACTCGACTGTTCGAATTTTTTTTCAAAACCAATATTAACAGCCCCATTTGGTTTTATTTGACCTGTTCCAAATGGCTCTCCCGAATTGTACCACCCAGATAATTGTAGGGTTATTTTATTTGCCAGTTCATAGGTTTGAAACAAGCTTAAATTCAAACTTTGGGAATTTACTGAAAAGGTATTTTCAGTAAATCCTGCTTGAACATAAAACAAATTTGCTGCAGCATTTAACTGTATGTTCCACCAGTCAGTTATAGTAAAAGGTGCAGAAAAAGAGAGATTAAAATTATTTTTGAAATTAAGATTTTCAGAGGCACTTACCTGTTTATTACCGATTATTCTTGGTTGAAAAAGGCCAATTGAATTTTCATCATGACTGAATTGAAATGACCATATAAAGGAATTAAGCATATATTCAAGCCTAAATGAATTTGTAAAGGCTGGTAATAATGTAATGTTTCCCGTAGCCAAATTATTTGGGTCAAGGAAAAGTACTAAGGGGGCTAATTGGAAGAAAGTGGGCCTAGTTATTCTCCTACTGTAGGAGGCTACCCAACTATTCTTATTATTGATTCTATGATTAAAAAAGACGCTTGGGAACCATTTATTAAAATTTCGATCCACCACATTTTTTTCCGTTCGCGTATCGATTTTTGTAATTGTTTGCTCTTGCCTAATACCTAATTGGATATCAATTTTTTCAGATGCCTTGATTTGGAAAGAGGCATAACTAGCATATATATCTTCTTTCATTTCGGCATAATTTGTCAAATCAAGATCTTGAACCCAAACTCCATTGCGGATGGTATCAACACTCGCATTATTTTCCAAATCTGAAAATGTTCCTTTTATACCTGCTTCAAAAGAAATAGATTTATTTATTACACCTTGATAATCCAAAGCGAATGTTGAAATTTGAATTTCAGTGTCTTTTCCAGTGCGTATTTCTCTCAAATTATCTGCATTATCAATTTTATTGGAATGAGTTATTTTATAATTAAGAGGATTTCTTGCATTGTAAATTATCTTATCAAAATTAGCCGTGAGATTATTGTCATTGCTGAAATTATGTTGAAAATTTAAGTTCCCGAGTAAATTTTGCCAATTATTGTTCCCAATGACATCTTGTGTCATTTGATCGTATGGATTTGCCTCAAGAACTCTGTTGACATGGCCATTGGATTCCAAACTTCCCTGGTGATCAAAAAAGTTAATTTTGACACCAAAAATTGTTTTCTCGCTTAAATTAATATCAAGTCCGAAAGTCCCATTTTTATCCGAATCAAAGGGGAGTCTCTCATTTATTGAATTAGTTATCAGAATATCATTACCAATTGGAAGTTGCCACGTGCTTTTAAAGTCTTGAGTGGAATAATTATTTCTAATAGATAAATCTCCGTAGACGTTTATACGGTCATACTTTGAGTTTAAATTTAAAGTGCCACCATACTTTCCACGATTACCATATCCTGAGAAAGCCGAAATACTTCCATTTGTACCCATATCTTCGTTTTTTTTCAAAACAATATTGATCATACCTGCATCTCCTTCGGCTTCATATTTAGATGAAGGAGTGGTTATTAGTTCAATTTGTTTCACGTTTTCGGCATTAATCCCATTCATCATTTCGACTAAGGCCTCCATTGGTAGGCGTGTTATTTTACCATTAATCATAATTTTTACGCCTTGCTTACCTACTAATGAAATTGCATTATTCATTTTATCAACCGTGACACCAGGCGATCGCTGAAGGACATCAAGTAATGAACCTCCTGAGCTACTAATGTTATCTTCTACATTGATTACAGTGCGATCAATTTTTTGTTCATATAGTGGTTTTTTTGCCTTTATTATAACATCACTTAGAAGGGCAACATTTTCATAAAGTTTTATCTCACCCATTTTAAGAGGAGAATTTTTCACATTTAACTCAAATATGGGTGTAGAATAACTCAAATAGCCTATAGAACTTACTTTGATTATATAATTTCCCGCAATGATTCCTTCAAGTTTATACTGACCTGATTCATTAGTTACTTGACCTTTTATTAATGAAGAGTCTGAGGGATGAAGTAATAGTACACTTGCGAATGGAATTCCCTCTCCGCTTTCTGTTTTTGTTACTCCGCTAACTTGTAATTGTCCAAAGCTTAAAAAAGGAAGGACGTAAATTCCTAAAAGAATTAATTTATACATTATGATTGGTTGATTTTGGTTGAAATTTAAATTTTGGGAGTTCAAAAATTAGATGCGGGGTAGATTTTACATTTTATTGGTTGTTTGAGGTTCAAGAAAATTTTAAATTGGCAATTTAAAAAAAACATTTAGAAGTGCAAGACCACTGAGGTTAATGAAAACTTAAAAAATTAAATAATTTGTTTCTTGAGAAGTTCTAAAAAAAGGTAGGGGAGAGGTTGCTTCCTGTAATAGGCAAAAATTAAACCCTTGTTCATTTTTATAAATGACAAAAGTTGTTCAAAGTGAGAACATTGGATTGTTACCAAATTGATTTCTTTGAACATCATTTCCTGTCTCAATATAATACTTAAAACCTTTAACCACAGAGAGTAAATATTTGTTCATATTTGGTAGAAAGTAGGTTTGTTTTATTATGGGTATGATATAAGAGGGGTACTTTTTCAAAGTAATTTCAGGATAAATGTTTAATGATATTTTAAGTCTAGAAACATCTTTTTCCAATTCCAAAATTTTCCATATTACTTTTCCTAGGTTTTGGTTACCTTTTACTATTATCAATTCATAACCTTTACCTTCCCTCCATTTTATGAAATACCTATTCAAGACCAAATTGTTATAATATTCAATCGTATCTTTTGCTCCCTCTTTTCCCCATTTCTGAATAATGTTAACCTTACAAAATGGATGACTGTGATTAAGGTTATTTGGTGAGGATATGATATTCCAGACTCTTTCCGTTGAGCTATTAATGTTTATCTCTGAACTTAAAACTGATTTTGTGATCATATAATTCTTGTAATACCCTTTAAAACTATAAAGAAAAGAGATAAAGCTCTAGATTTTGAATAAACACTTTCAGTTGTATGGAAGGGCTCTCATTAATATTGCTAATTGATATAATCACCGTAAAACTATGAAACGATAGAATGTCAAATAACATAAACTTTTTATAAAATTTTGTTATTTTCAATTTGGTTTGAAACTATTTAGTTGTTTATAAATGTTAATGAAAAGAAACAAATTCAAAAAAAATGTCAAATTACAAATGTAGTTGCGGGAAGACTAAAAATGTTAATGGTAATTGTGATGGCTCACACAGCAGCTAAATAACAGCCTTTTTTTCAGTGGCTTGCGAGCTTATGGATTAAATAATTAATCAAAATAGGGCCAATTACCAAACCGAATCAAAGCTTTTCGCTTACTACTCAAAATTCTTTAACAAATTTGTTGTTGAAGAATTCAGGAGAAAACACGAGGCTGATACTTCCTTTAAGGGTCATATGGCAATGATGCTAGAAATTGAATCCTATGTCCTAAAAGTAATCAAGCACGATAAGAAAGCAGACTATTATAATTTAGTCGACACGCTGAAAAAACTGGCCGAAGATGGTGTTTAATTAATTTTCTTTCAAATTTCTTGAAAAAGTAATAATTACTGCTTCTCTACTCCAAAACAATAATAGCCGATGCTTCTCGATCAACTGAAAAGAGATATCCCAACCTTCCTTTCCGTAGGCATTCAAGACATCGTTCATTTTCTGAAGGGGAAGCTTACTGGAGCCAAATAGCAATGTGCTTAGAGCTCCTTCCTTAATTATTTCAACCTTATATTCCTTTTTCATGTTAAAAAATTTACCTCAATTCTCAATAGACTATACGCAAAAGTTAATCGGTTTAAAAAATAAAACCAAACTTTGGCCCTAAGGGCAAAAGACCAGCCAGTAATAAAAGTCAATTGTTAAGGATATACTGTGAGAGAATGTAATGTTGGATTATGAAGTTCAGATTTAACATGTTATGCAGATATGTATGCCGTTAGAATGAAGAAAAAGAGCAGGAAGTAAACTCTTGAAAATAATTTTATTAAGGTTGATAATCTTGAACCAACTGAATAGTTATCTTGTTTAAGAATTATGAGGTGTTCAAATCTAAAAAGAAAAAAGTGTTCGAATTTTTTAAAATATTATCCAACTGAGTTCAGTTCTAAATTTCTTTTATCGAAGTGTGTGGATACAGCAAAACAAAAAATTAAAAACGAGGTAATTTCTGCCTTTAAAGCAGAAATGAAAAAAGCAATCATAAAAAGATTGAAATTGTCTTGATATATTGAGAATGATTTCAGTCCCTTCAATTTTCTCAATAGAGTTTTTTCCTAGTTTTGCACTTTTTTTAAGAGTTTATAACTTTTTCTTCCGGATCAGAGTTATCGGTTGGAGTAATTATTGGTATTTTTTAATTCCACCAAGTTTTTTTGGCACCTGCTTTAAGGGGATTTGGATTGCTGAAAATCTTACCAAAAGCGTTCTGTGCTTAGTATTGCTTTTTTAGTCGTTGTAATGACACAATTCTTCAAGTAATGCTTTCTTAAAATTTATAGTTAGAATTATAGACCTTTTAAACTTTAAACATCTCTCATTTGTTAGAAAGGATCTACATTCTCATCATTGCAAGAAATGGTCTGGTCTAACAGCACCCAAAATTCGATATGGACATGATGTGTTATTCTCTTGATAAGTCGCCTACGTCTTACCTTTAAAAATTATCTACATTGGCTAGGTTGTTTTTTCTGGTTTAAAAAAATCACAAAAAAACATAACCTGATATTTTATTGCATTTGACCAATAATTCCAATTGTGACTCCCTGGACGTTCAATATATTCATGTGGTATTTTTCTTTCAACCAATTTATCATGTAATCTCTTGTTATCGTTGAAGAAGAAATCATCAACTCCACAATCAAATATCAGCTTCAAATTCTTACCATTTAGCATATAAACCATATTAATTACTGTATTTTCCTCCCAGTTTTCTTTGTAATTAGAATATTGGCCCAGGCGTTTGCTTATATCCCAATTATTTGGAAAAGGGCGAATGTCTACACCTCCACTCATACTTCCAGCCGCTCCCCAAACATCTGGATGCTTAAAGGCGAGGTAAAAAGCACCATGACCTCCCATACTTAGGCCTGTAATGGCTCTGCTAGTTTTTTTAGCCAAGGTATTATATTTTTTATCGATTGTGCTGATAAGTTCTTTTGAAATATAGGTTTCATACTTCATTTTAATATCGATTGGGCTATCAAAATACCAACTATTAGTTCCGCCATCAGGACAAACAATAATAATATTGTAACTATCAGCATATTCTTTAATTACAGGAACCTTTGATAGCCAATCAGTATAATTTCCATCAGCACCATGAAGTAAATAGAGCACAGAGAAGCCGACTTTTTGTGTAGAATAATTATCAGGTATAATTACAACATTTGGAATAGATTTTTTCATGGAGTTACTTCTAATCATTACTGTATCCACTGTAGAGGCATATAAAAATGAAGTATTATAAATTAGAAATAGTAATATTAATTTTAGTCTCATAATTTTAATGTTTTAATAGCTTACCACGTTTTCTGAATGAGTAAATGTATAGCATAGATACTAAACTTATGTAAGTATTCTAGGTTGTTTTTATACAATTTATTTTCTTCAAAACCAATGATTATTACTGATATAGGACTAACTAAACATTCTAATTAATGATACAAAAATCTATAAAGTTAAGACTGTGAATTATCTCAGTATTGATCACTGATCTGGCGTACAGATTACAAAATTGGTATTGGTTATGCTCAAATTTTAGCTTTATGATCCTTTTTTGGTTACTGATTTGATACTTAATACATGAAATACGCCAGTATATAAATAGATATTTTATTTTTCTATATTTCCCTTAAAGATGTCTAATCATTAAGAAGAATCAATGGATAGCTTTTAAACTCCTCGATTATTACCTCTATGAGGACAAGGAATGGTTAGAGAAATAACCTATTAGAATTACATTAATCAAGGAAAAATAAAACTTGATTGGAGATACATCTTTAAAAAAAAACTGAAATCAAATGGGACTGACTACTTTCACCCAACATTAAAACAATAATGAACTAGTAAACGGTAGAGATTAATAGTACCAATAAGAAAAAATAGGAAAGAGAAAAAACCTCACTATAGTGTGTCTTAATGAGGTTTTAGATTTTTCATGGTTAATTATTTTTTCATTGCATTAACCATACTCAATGAATCATCAAAAGTCATCATTAAGGATAATTTGTCATTATTTACTTCAAAATAATGACCAAATATTGTATTCATACCATCAGCAGAAGCATTTACTTTACAGAAAACCTTATTGCCCTCACTAATCATAAATTCTGGATCTACATGAAAATTGTCCCACAATCCAGGAATTTTAGACATATTAGCCATCAGATTCTGTTTTCCCTTATGTGTTCCAGATAATGGATGTTTATCTCCAGGAAAGATCCATGTAACATCATCATGAAGGATGCCCATAAAGGATTCCATATCACCTTTTCCGAAAAATTCATACCCTTGCTGCACTAATTCTTTTGCGTTCATATTAATTTTATTTATGGTTTATATTCTAAATTGTAAATAAATATATGGAAAAAAACTCCTAAAGTCATCACACATCAGGAGTTCTTTTTTGTGATTAAAAAAGATCTACCTCACCTCAATATTTTATGAAATAATTTCTGCTTTATCGTCTCAAGACAAGCCTTAAACTCCTCTATTACTTTTTACAGATACGCCTACATCTAGTAATTATTTCCTTAAAACGGCTGAAAATATTTTACATGAGATTAAAGTTGTCTCTTTATTTGACTTTACTAGTACGTTCATTTTTTTAAAAAATTAATTATTCGAATCATGCATCATATTGTTATTTTAAGTTAAATTCAAGCCATGAATAGATTAATCGAGTTTTGGGGAGTTTATTATCCCATATGTAGGTTTTACAGCAAAAGAAATAATTATTTCTTGCCCAG
>PYIJ01448712.1_pt1 | contig 25098 bp, 23 predicted proteins | sample 3578051 | NCBI WGS metagenome assembly PYIJ01 (sample SAMN08408021, study PRJNA431606) | Marine metagenome isolate SA_KN192-05_S13_5m, whole genome shotgun... | biome: marine; feature: oceanic pelagic zone; material: water; isolation source: surface water sample, 0.2-0.8 um fraction ... | reverse complement strand
TTTTTGTTTAGATAACAGAGAAAATCATAGTTTTTACCCTTTCCTATGCTATATGCTACGCTTCGATCGATGTTTAAGGATAACTGTTTTTGAATTTGGCTTACAATGTATGATTCAAATAAGTTTTTATAGTTAGGCAAATCATAATAATTGAGATTCACCCTATTACTTACATAACCCAATGGTGAGAGGGCAGAAAAGTAATAACTTGCATAAAAGGCTTTGGGACCTCCATAGCTGCAGATCATGTCATAAATAAATTTTGATGATATCTCAGATCTTTGATTTAGCTTATTGGAAATATTACATCTATTCAATAGCATTACAGGATCGGTAAATGGAATTCCAGTTAAACCAGCACCTAATCGACCAGGATTGATACCAAAAAGAATTTTTCTGGGTCGGTCATCAAAATAATACTTTTTATAAAATTGCTGGCATAAGGACAACGTATATTCATTTTGATAGGGGTTAAGTACTTCAACTAGGTTAGGAAGATTTGCTGGGCCCCTTAATTGTTGGTAGTATTGCATAATACGATTAGCAAACATATAATTGTATTTTGGCAAGCAATTTAAGATATTATATCATAAACAAACCCTATAAAGTACTTAGTCAGTATACAGATGAGTCAGAAAATAAAGGGTTAGGATCCATTGTTAGTATTCCTAAAGGTATTTATTCAGTAGGTCGATTGGATCTTGACTCAGAAGGCTTATTGATTCTAACCAATGATAAGAAACTTAATCAGGCTCTCCTAAATCCAGAGAATGAGCACAAGAGAACCTATCACGTAGAAGTAGAGGGTATTCCGTCATCTTCCGCATTGAAAGCACTAAATAATGGATTATGTATTAATATTAATGGCAAAGCTTACATGACAAAAAAAGCTGAGGTTAGTACTTTGATTGATTATCAACTCCCCGAGCGAGTGCCCCCTGTGAACAGAGTCAAACATCCTCAAACCTCATGGATAGAATTGATTTTAACGGAAGGTAAAAATAGGCAAGTACGAAAAATGACCGCCAAAGTAGGACATCCCACCTTAAGACTTTTACGTGTGGCCATTGAAAATTTGACAATTCATCGATTGCTTCCAGGTCAGCTAAAAATGATATCCAAAAATTTACTATTAAAAAAACTGAAATTAGATGCCTGGAAGTAAGGGAATTTGATTTATTGACATTTGGCTTTGTATACAAATTTATGTTTGGTAATTAGTTGGCAAAATTGATCAATATTGCTTTATTTGCAATATTAAGAATGAAAATAACAAATGACATATTCAATTATCAACCTATGCTTCGAAATGTGGCTATGAAGATCGTTGGTAGTATTGAAGATGCAGAGGACATTGTACAGGATACTTTTGAAAAATGGCTAACCATAGACCGTAAAGACATTAAAAACACCAAGGCCTATTTAATCAGATCTGTGAGCAACAATAGTGTTAAATTTTTGACTTCGTTAAAGAATAAAATCTCTCACAAGACCTTTACTGTTGATGATCGTTTTGAGCTTGTTGACCGACAACAAATTAAGGCATTTTTGAATTTTGATATGGATGCTCAGCTAGGCGAAGCGTGGCAAATCTTGCATAAAAAATTAGAACCACTGGAAAAGTCTATCTACCTGATGCGTGAAGTTTTTAGTATCGAATATGAAGAGCTACAGGAAATCTTTGATAAGAAGAAAGAGCACTGCCGACAATTGTTTTTTAGAGCAAAGTCAAAACTAGAGCAAGATAAAATAAAGTTTAAAGCTGATTTTCCTGTACCTAAACTGCCTCTTTCTTTTAAAAAAGCTTGTGAATTAGGCAGTATCACTGAGATAATTGATGAGCTAAAGCGTGATATTTCAAAAAAATCTGGATTTTAATAAAAAAAAATTCGTCTTTTTTGTAACAAATTAAATAATTGGAGATCTTCTTACTAAAGTATCAATTTTTTTAATTTTTTATCACATGGAAACTATTTTATTATTTTTTGTTTCACACTGGTATTTATCCCTATTTTTCCAGACATTTTTCTTACACCGATATGCTTCTCACTCGGCCTTTACCATGAGTCCCACAACAGAAAAAATTTTCTTTGTGTTGACATGGATTTTTCAAGGTTCTAACTATTTGAGCCCTTATGGATACGGTGTTATGCACAGGATGCACCATGCTTTTGCAGATACTGAAAATGATCCTCATTCACCCAAATATGACGAGACAATTTTCAATATGATGTGGAAAACCAAAACCATTTACTCTAAAATTGCGAGTGGCCAAGAGACCCCTGATAAGCGTTTTACAAACGGGGTTCCCAGATGGGATTTTTTTGATAAGTTCGCCCGGTCTTGGCCATCAAGATTATTTTGGGGAGCCTCATACGTAGTATTCTATTATTTTTTTGCCACTGAAGTCTGGTTGTGGTTTTTACTTCCGGTGCAATTTTTATTTTCCCCCATTCACGGTGCCATTATTAATTGGTTCGCGCACAAATACGGATACAGAAATTATGAAGTGAAAGATACTTCTAGAAATTTTTTGCCTTTCGACTTCTTGATGATGGGAGAAAGCTATCACAATAATCATCACAAATATGGTTCAAGACCCAATTTCGGAGGTATACGATGGCATGAAGTTGATCCTACCTATCAAGTCATAAAGTTATTTAATATGATTGGATTGATTCAAATCAAAGATCAAAGAGAAATCCAGTTACCAAAAGAAATAAAGAAGAAGCAGGCTGCCTGACAAATGATAGGCTAATATTATCCATTCATTAATCTTAAATCCATTTTTGATGGAATTGCAAATCAATCGTAGCTATTAAAGTCAACAAAGTCCATTCCGATTGACCTTCGCTCAAATTTAATTGATTCCCTAAATTTACGTTTATTCCAAATAATCCAAAGTGGGTGTATAAAATTCCAAAATAACAGAGTTTAAGTTCAATAAGGCTTTGGAAAACTTTGGTTCATTCATTAATGGGTTTAATGTTTGCAATAGTTATCGAACGCCTCGTTAAATTTGGGCACAGCTTGATCAGCACACTACTCTTTTTAAGACTAAATAAAGCAGTTTTGGCGGAAATATTAGTTCATGTTTTGATTGAAGTGGCGAGCTATTATGTTTGTTTTTGAAAGTACTCAGACCTGAATTCTACACCAATTGATTATACGCTTTCTCATTCTATCCATTTTTTATACAGCGGATTAATGGATGGATTGCCAGCTTGATTTTGTAAGTCAAATCAAATTGTAAAGAAAATATTTCAATATAAGGTTTCTTCTGGAGTAAAATTTGATGCATAGTTCATAGTTTGCATTTTCCAATGCCCATTGCAAAATGCATGTTCTTAAATGGTTATATAACCTAATATCTCTTTCAGTGCATCATGAAAATCCTAGTAATTTTTTTCATTATCGGACATGCCATGCAGAATAATATTCATTATAAATGAGAGTTGCATCAGTTGATCCACAATGTATTCCTATGTCACAATAATCGTTAAAGGTTATATCTTTAGTTTAAGACAAATCATTAATCTTTTTATGAATTTATAAATTTTAAAGCTTATTGAGTAACAAATTTTCATACTATGCTATCATCGAAATAATTTCAAATAAAAATAATAAATTAAAAAATGGCTATTGCTATTAGTTTTTTATGATTCATTTTGTAAAAATAAATTCTTTGGTATTTGAGTCTAAAATAAAAAAAAGTTTTTACTACTTTTATATTTTTCCATTTGTTTTTCCCAGAATGAAATATCGAAGACTAACTCTTGAAGAACTCAAACCCTTAGAAAATGAATTTATAGATTTTTTAGTAATAAATGGGGTTACTGTAACTGATTGGGAATATCTGCTCACTCATGACATTGAGAAGTCAAATAAGATATTAGATGCTTTTGGAGAGGTAATTTTTGAAGATATTATGAGAAAAACTCAGTTTTTAGAATTCAGAAGTGCAGATGAGCTCATAACTTTCAATTGCACTTCAGGGCTTATTTACATGGCTGGCATTCGTTTTGGCAATTGTGAAAAGCAAAGAATTGACTTTAATAATGATCAATCTATCAAACAGTTTTTAGCGAACCCATGTGATGGAATAGTGGTATTTACGGATCATAAAAAATACAAGAGAAATCGCGAAAAAGAGATTTTTGATATGATTGAAGAAGGATGCTTGATTTCGGACGGGAAACTTTTCAAAGCAATTGCGACTGCGGCTGTTGATTAATTAAATGTTAATATTAATACTTAATTTATTTACTGAAATTATTTTTGAAGATATATAGATATTAAATCTGCATTATTTTCAAATGATTCAGTAGCATCAAGAATAAGTCCGTTTTTCGGTATTTCCAATGTTGCAAATTGAGAATTAATGGGAGAGGAAGCCATAAAGTGGTTTTTTCTCAAAGAAAGACGACTAGCAATGATTTTTTTGTCTGCTTTAAAATAAATACTACATTAGCTGAAGTCTGAATGACTTGTCGGTACTTCTTTTTTAATGCTGAACATGCAATGACTGCACCTTTAGAAGAGTGATTTAAGGCCAGTTGATGAATTTTTTGCAACCAGTGCCATTGATCCTCATCATCTAAGGGTATACCCTTTTTCATTTTATTGATATTGTTTTGAGAATGAAAATCATCACCATCAAAAAAAAGGAATTTTTAATTGAACATATAGAATTTTGCCTAATTCAGTTTTACCAGAACAAGTGACACCTATCAAAATCATTACTCTATTTACCTTCATAAGCTGCTTCATCTAAATACCAAATTAATTGTCCATGTGTAGGTCGAATATGAGCTGCTGGAAGACGTTTAAAATTAAGCTGATCTTTGAGAATAGCTTTGATCCGAGGATATTTGGCTTTACCTGTTATTAAAAATGCAATGGATTTCGCATTATTAAGGATAGGTCCTGTCAAAGTGACTCTTTTCTGACCACTAACTGGATGCGTAGCTACAGCACAAATTTTTTGTAATGTCATTAATTCCATTTCATGGGGGAATATGGAAGCTGTATGGCCATCTTCCCCCATTCCTAGATATATTAAATCGAAACAAGGTAAATCATTAACTATGGGGAGTAAATCAAAAAGCATATCCCCATATCGCTGGGCTTCTTGCTTGGGATCATTTTCTCCCATAACTCTAAAAATGCAATCATTAGAAATATTTACTGGTTCAAAAAAGAGTTTTTTGGCCAATGCATAATTACTCTCAGAATCATCAGGTCCTACGCATCTTTCATCTCCCCAATAAAAATGAACTTTAGACCAATCGTGATATTTATACGTATTGGCTAAAATTTTAAATAGTAATTTGGGTGTATTACCTCCTGACAATGCCACATGAATAATCTCTCGCCCGCAAGAAATATTTACTAGCTGCTCTGCAAATGCAGAAGCCAAAGCCTCGGGAGTTTTAAATATTATTTTTTTCATTTTTTCATAATTCACAATATTCGCCGTCATGAGAGAGATTTGAACTGGCATTTCTCCATGCCATATTTTTTCCATCAATCAATTCATTGATGTGCTCAGGTCCCCAAGTCCCAGCAGGATAGCCATAAATGGGTATTTTAGGATTGTCCTGCCAAATCTTTAAAATGGGATTGATAAATTTCCATGAATTTTCGACACTGTCCCCACGTGCATAAAGTGTTGAATCGCCTTGCATACAATCCAAAATAAGTCGCTCATAAGCGTCTGGGACATAATCTTGTGTTAGGTCATCATATTGAAAATCCATATTAACATCCTTTACTTTATTGCCTGCACCTGGTACCTTAAGACCAAATTTAAGCAGGACACCTTCATTGGGTTGTATTCTAAAAACAAGAATATTATGGGCATGATCTGAGCCTTCATTTTTAAATAATTGAAGATGGTTTGGTTTAAAATGTATGACTACCTCGGATACTCTTGTGGGTAATCTTTTACCCGTTCTGATATAAAAGGGGACATCCGCCCATCTCCAGTTATCAATGAAAAATTTCATGGCAGCAAAAGTTTCGGTTCTAGAGGTAGGATGTACCCCATTTTCTTCTCTATAACCAAGTATTTGTTTATTCCGAACATTTGCACTAGTATATTGTCCTCGAATTACATTATCTATTACGTCTTGGGTTGAAAGGGGTCTTAAAGATTGAAATAGTTTATTTTTTTCGTTTCTAATTGCTTCTGAGGTCATTTGATTTGGAGGTTCCATTGCAACTAATGACAACAATTGAAGTAAGTGATTTTGAATCATATCTCGAAGGGCACCTGCTCCCTCATAATACCCACCCCGATTTCCTACTCCCACACTTTCTGCGGCAGTAATTTCTATGCGTTGGATATAATTCCTGTTCCAGAGGGGTTCAAATATGCTATTGGAAAATCGAGTAACCATCAGATTTTGAACCGTTTCCTTGCCCAGATAATGGTCAATACGATAAATTTGCTCTTCCTTAAAATGCAATAAAAGATTTTGATTTAAATTTTGAGCAGTTTCTAGATCATAACCAAAAGGCTTCTCAATGATCATTCGTTTCCAACCGTTTTTTTCTAAATTAAGATTATGGGTCGCTAAAAAGTTCGCTATGGTTTTATACAAACTGGGAGGAGTAGAGAGATAAAAAATTATATTTGGATCAGGATTTCCAGGTAGTATATTTTGTAATTTTTTTTTCAATGCGGCATAAGATGGAGCATCACTGGTATCCAAAGCGATATAGTGTACCCAATTTGAAAATTTTTTGATTTCTTTGGCTCTCTTTTCTCTTTTTTTAAAATTGAGATTATTAATGACGGCTTTTTCACGATATGATTGGTCAGAATAATCACTTCTTCCAACTCCAATAATAGCATAATTATCAGGTATGTAGCCTTTACGAAATAAATTGAAAATTTCTGGTAATAATTTCCTTGATGTTAAATCGCCCGATGCTCCAAAAATCACTAAAACCTGTGATTCTACTTCTTTTAATCTCTTCATATCTTGACCAAATGAATTTATGCACAAACTAATTAATAGTAATTAATTTATTATAACGGCGATTATTGTTTTATTAGTTTTACAATAATTTTTTAGAATAAATTTTAAGATGACATTATTTGATTTTGGATTGGTGGGATTGGGAGTTATGGGTAGAAACTTTCTTCTGAATGTGGCCGATCACCATTTTTCTGTGATAGGTCTTGACAGGGATGATCAAAAAGTAGCAGATTTAATTTATGAGGCTCAATCAAATAATATCGAGGGTACCTTAGATAAAGTAAAATTCGTTGAAAAATTGGCTAGACCAAGAAAGATTATGCTACTCGTTCCGTCCGGTGATCCTGTAGATCGTGTAATTGCTGACTTATTACCCTTATTGAATCAGGGTGACTTAATTATCGATGGAGGAAACTCCCATTTTGAAGATACCAATCGAAGATTGAATACTTTGAAGGCTAATAATATATATTTTATGGGTATTGGTGTCTCAGGGGGATCTGAAGGAGCCAGAAAAGGACCGAGTATTATGGTAGGAGGTGATCAAAAGGCTTATGAACTCGTAAAGCCAGTTTTTGAAGCAGTAGCAGCAAAAGTCAGTAATGAGCCTTGTGTAGAATTTTTGGGACTAGGCTCTGCGGGTAATTATGTTAAAATGATACATAACGGAATTGAATATGCTTTGATGCAACTTATTGGTGAATCTTATCACATAATGAAACTGGGATTACAATTAGATAACAATCAATTGAAAAAAATATATCGACTTTGGAACCAAGGAGACTTACAGTCATTTTTAATCGAGATAACTAGCCAAATATTCGGTAAAAGTGATGAGTTCACTGCTGGAGATTTAATAGACCAAATTTTAGATAAAGCAAAGCAAAAGGGTACTGGAAAATGGACCTCTCAGAATGGTATGAATCTAGGGGTAGCTATTCCCACAATCGATGCGGCAGTATCAATGCGGCAAATTTCAGGTATGAAATCCACTCGAATGAAAGTTTCTGAAAAATATTTATTTGAAGCTCAGGAGTCTATCTCTGAAATTAGTGTCGAAGAAATAAAAGATGCTTTATATTTTGCTTTTATTATAAGCTATGCACAAGGTATGGACCTACTATGTAGAGCGTCAAAAGAGTATCAATATAATTTGAATCTGGAATGCATTGCTAAAATATGGAGAGGTGGGTGCATTATTCGAGCGAGATTCTTGGAAGATATTCGTTTGGCATACAAAAATAATCCCACACTCGAAAGTCTATTATTATCTCCAGTCATTGTTGGAAAGATAAACGATATTATTGGAAGCACACGAAAAGTGGTACTATATACAGTGTCTAAGGGAATTCCTTCTTTAGCATTGTCCAATGCCCTCAATTATTTTGATGCATTCAGAAGTGAACATTTACCTCTTAACTTAGTTCAAGCGCAAAGGGATTTATTTGGATCTCATAATTACGAAAGAAAGGATAAACCAGGTATTTTTCATTCAGATTGGAATTAATCTAATTATTTTTTGAAATAATGACGTGCACCAACCGCTGCACCAATAATACCCGCATTATTTTTTAATTGCGCTGGAATAATTGGAGTCTTACACTTTAAATACGTCTCATAAAGAGTAAATTTTTTACTAATCCCCCCACCCAAAATGAATAAGTCAGGCCTAAGCAGGACTTCAACTTTTTTTAGATACCGACAAAAGCGTCGGCCCCATTGACTCCATGATAAATTCTCTGATTTTCTTATCGAATCAGCCGCATAATGTTCTCCATACCTACCCTTAATTTTAATAAAGCCTAATTCTGTATTGGGATAAAGATTTCCTTGATAAAATAATGCAGAACCAATACCCGTTCCTACAGTAAAAAATATGAGATTGCCTTTATAACCGCGCCCAGATCCAAAAGCGATCTCTGCCTCGCCAGCAGCATCTGCATCATTGATAAGATAGGTTGGGCAACCAGAGGCTTCAGTTATAAGCTGAGCAGCATTTAATCCAATCCATTGTTTATCTATATTGGAAGCAGTACGAACTATACCTTCTTGAGTTACAGCAGGAAAGCCACATCCAATTTCTTTTTTCCAATTGAAAAATTGAATCAATTCAACAATAGTTTCGATGATTAATCGTGGATTGGCTGGTCGTGGCGTTGACAGTCTTTTACGTTCTGAAACCAACTGGCCGCTATCTGTGTCTATAATAGCTCCTTTGATTCCCGTTCCTCCAACATCAATACCCAGTAAATCCATTTTTTATAAAATTGATAGCAATGATACTAAAAATGTTTGTTTATAGTATTTATCTATTGTTTTAATTATATTTAAAAATTATTATTAATTAATTTAATAATAACCAATATAACACACACTAACTATTTTACAATGAACACATTAGGAGATATATGGATCCAATTGTTTGAAAACGGAGGTTTCGCATTTTTATTGTTGCTGATATTAAACCAAATAATCTATTTCATTCTGCTCAGTAGTAAATCTAAAAGACCGGAAAAATATAAGTTTGCCGTAGATAATGAAGTAAAATATCTTAAAAGAACTGCCAATTTGTTCTCATCAGCCATATTCTTTTTTTTGTTTGGTAAAATTTCAAGTTCTTTAGGCGTACTTGGAGGATCTATGTTGTTTATTTTTGTTGCATTAATGTCCTTCATGTTTGCATTCATGATTGCCTATGGTCTCAACATGTATTTGCAATATTATTACCCATTCGTTTTGGAAAAAAGACTAAAGTCTATTCGTTTTAGTAAACTAAAATCCTCCAAGGGTAACTATATGAAATTATTGAATGAATTAGAGGAAGATGAATTCATGTCCGAAGAGATGATTGCATTAGAAGATGCTTCAGAAGCTGATTTTGATGTTTGGGTTGATGAAGAATCTGATGAAAAAATTATTCATAAATATGATATTTCCGATAAGGCTCTTGTTTGTCCAATTTGCAATTACAGAACATTAAAAGAGCGGAAGGAAAAGGTATTAAAAGACGCTTCTGAGTTTGAAGAAGGATTAGTTGAAAAATATTATCAATGTACGTATTGTAATCACAAGGAATCCAAACAATCAAAATTAATTAGCTGGAGTAAGAAAAGAGAATTAGCAAATTTATAATTTAATCATTTAATTCACTTTCTCACCTTATTCAATTTTTTTTGAACCTTCCTTTTTTAAATATTTTGTGTTGAATTCTCTTACCTCTTCGTAACTTTTTTTGTTCTTCTAAAGGTTTGGAATTGATCTTTTTGCATTCATTGCTGCAACATTGCTCCATAGTTTCCCGACAAATATCGCATTGAATGAACAAAAGGTGACACGCTTCATTAGCACAGTTTACATGTGTATCTGATGATTGACCACATTGATGGCAAGATGAAATTATGTCCTCAGAGATGCGCTCCGCCATACGTTGATCAAAAACAAAATTTTTGCCCCTGAATTTATTTTCTAAATTGTGTTTTTTTACTTGTCTGGCATATTCGATTATACCGCCTTCTAATTGAAATAATTTCTTAAAGCCCTTATGTTTGAAATATGCGCTGGCCTTTTCACATCGGATTCCTCCGGTACAGTACATTACAATATTTTTATTAGTTTTATGTGATTCAATATCTTTTTCTATTTGTTCCAATGAATCTCTGAAGGTATCTACATCTGGGGTCATAGCATTTTCAAAATGACCTATCTCAGTTTCATAATGGTTTCGCATGTCAACCAAAATAGTGTTAGGATCGTCAATCATATTATTGAATTCTTGGGCCTTTAGATGAACACCTACGTCGGTTGGGTCAAAAGTTTTATCATCAAGGCCATCTGCCAATATTTTTGATCGTACTTTTATTTTGAGCTTTAAAAATGATTTATTATTTTGTTCAATCGCGATATTTAATCGGATGCCTTTCAGAAAGGTAATATCATCTAGAGTTTTTTTAAAAGTGTCAAATTTAGGTGCTGCTATGGAAAGTTGAGCATTAATACCTTCATGAGCGATAAAAATTCTCCCTAAGATATTTAAGTTATGCCATTGCTCGTACACGTGATCCCTAAATATATCAGGATTAGTTATATTATGATATTTGTAAAAAGAAAGTGTTAATCTCTTTACACCCGCCTGATCTATCAGCTCGGTTTGTTCTTCTGCACTTAGATTGTTGTAAAGTTGTATGCCATTTGACATGATCAAAAAACATTATGTTACCGGCAAATGTTGATTGAGTTAATCTTCTTTTAAAGCTTTTACTTTAAATTTTTTATTTTAATGTTTCTCCATCTGACTTTAATACCACCACCATCATGTATCTGGAGGGCGATAGATCCTTTCCCTTTTCCGATAAGATCGTCTTTTATGGATACCATGGGTACGTTGTTGAGTAGAGTTGATACTTGATCTCCTTGTGCTAGGATATTTAGTGTATTCCATTCACCCATTTTTAGAACATCATCAGTTTTGGTATCAGGTTTTACAAGCCACCCGCGACCGTAAGATTCATAAATACCTCCTGTATTATTTTTTGGGGGAGCAACTTCCACTTGCCAACCACTAATTTTCGTTCCCTCTATGTTAGATCTAAAAAAAACACCACTATTACCATTAGCTTCCTGCTTAAATTCCAAGGTTAATTCAAAGTTATCGTAATATTTATCAGTAGCCAAATAACCATATTCTTTATCAGGACCACTTTCGCAAATAATCTCGCCGTCATTCACATACCATTTTTCCGTACCAAATACAGTCCAGCCATCCAGATTTTCCCCATTAAATAAATCAGTTGTCTGTGCGTTAACCGACGAGATAAAAGAAAATGTGAGTATTAGAAAAGGAATGGAAAAATACTTATATTTCATATTTATGAAAGAAACAAATTTTGCACTAAAATTAAGACTTTATAATCATTAACACAAGTCGACTCATTTTTATTAAAAAAAGCTTTTGGCAATAATTTAATTTTTCAGATTAAGGTTTAAGGAAAGATTATTTGATATGACAAATGTTAACAAAGTCATTTGAGACAATTTTTTAAACGTGCTGATTTTTTTTAATCAAATTAAAATTAGAAAATAAACTAGTTCTTTAGTTAAATAATGATTTTTTTTGTGGATTAATCTGGATATTATGTTTGAGAGTTTTTTAGACGGGGTCAATTATTATGATTTTCCTTCCTTAGAAGTGGCCATCTTTTCGTTATTGCTCGCATTTACTTTGAGTTCTGCTATTGCTCTGACCTACCATTTTACATTTCAAGGATCAAACTTCCCCAATTATTTCTTTCAGGCCATTGTCTTAAGTTCAATAGTTACTTCTATGATTATAATGTCCGTTGGAAATAATTTAGCTGTTGGCTTTGGTATCATTGGAGCTGTGGCGATCATAAGATTCAGAACTTTAGTTTCAGATCCAAGAAATATCATTTTTATGTTTGCAGGGATATCTGTCGGAATTACCACAGGGGTATATGGTTATGCAGTAAGTGTAAGCGGAACCCTGTTTTTCTGTTTGGCTGCAATCATTCTAAGATTTTCTAGATATTCTAAGTTAGAGAATTATTTGTATGAAATAGTAATTTCACATTCAGATCCAATCGAATTTTCACCCCAACAATATTTGTCTGATGAGTTTGAAGTGAATTTAATTTCCCAAAGAAAGTTAACTGATGGTAGCTTTAAAAATGAATACCTTTTATTAGCAAAATCACAAGTTTCCGAAAAAGAAATTTTTAAAAAGCTGATCGTGATAGAAGGTTTGAAAGAACTTAGAGTTGTGCGGAAAAAAATAAATACTCAATTGTGATCAGATCTAAAATATTTGTAATCATCTGGCTATTGATATTAGCTACCTTAGCTTTCCTAGGCTTCCATTATAAGGACAAGAACAAAGCGATGGTCGCTCAAGTTGAAAATCAAGTGACGGTTATAAGCTACCAAAAGCCCATTCGTATTAAGGCTATTTATGTTGTACCTGGACAAGAAGTAAAAAAAGGAGATAAACTCTTTGTTGCAGAAAGTACGAATTTGGAGGCCGATATCTACCAAAAGAACAGCGAATTAAACAGTCTTAACATTCAGGAAGTTGGTTTAAATAATAATTACCGACTTGAGCAAGATATTTTGAGGTCTGAGACTTCTTTCGAGATTATGAGAATGAAAAACGAAATTAGTGAATTGATGTTGGAAAAGAGAATTTATGATCAAAATTCGAGAAAGCTGAAGGCTGTTTTCGATGGCACAATCAATACTCAAATAGATTCCATTAAGTTGGCAAGAATTCTTTTTTTAAAAAAGGAAATCATTAATCAGTCCAAGCAAATGGAGGTGAGAATTATCCAAATAACTTCTAAATTTAATCAAGATACGAGTTTAATTAAAGGAAAAATAAAAATCTTAAAAAATGATTTATCAAAGCTAGAGCTTGAATCTTCAGATCTTATACAATATGCCGATCAGACAGGCAATATTGGTAATCTCAATGTACAATTAAATGAGTTGGTGCCACCATATCAATCTATTCTATCTATATATAGCCTCAATCCTACAGTCATTAAGGCTTTTGTAAATGAGCGGGGTGTCAAAGGTATTAATGTAGGTACTAAGGTTAAGGTAGAGTCAACTAATCGTATGTATAGAATTTCGGGTGAGATTATTGAAATTGGATCGAGAATCACTTCCTTTCCAGAAAAGCTCAATGTCATTAATGGAATTAAATCTTATGGACAGGAGATTTTTGTGAAAATATCGGAAAACAATAAATTTCTGAATGGTGAAAAAGTTTATGTTTACATATCTGATGATGTGGAATAAAATTATTTTTACTGTTCTAACTTTTATCTTAGGTAACTGTCTTTTGGCGCAGCAATCAACAGTTGACCAGGTACTTCGACAAGTGATTAATGACAACCGTTTATTAAATGTGGAACAACAGCTGTCATTTTATAGATCAAACTCTTTTAAATCTCCAGCATTAAGAGAATTAGAATTACGTGTACGGGGTAATGACTTTGATTCCTCACCTGATAATTACTCTCTACGTTTTGGAATTTTAAATCCTAAGGAACGAATGGCAAATAATCTCTTTGATTTAGCAAAAGAAGGTTATTTGATAAAAACCAAAGAGTATTTACTCAATGAAATTTTCTCAGAAAAATACCAAGGTCTCATTAATAACTATAACCTGATTAAATCTCGCTTTTTGATATTGGAAGAAAAACGTCAGATAAAAGCTTATGAGTTGTCTCAAAAAGAGATGCTTGCATTGAATGATTGGATTAAATTAGATCAAACCTTGCTGGAATTAGAATTAAAACAAGCAGATTTTGAATCACTAATTAATACTAAAAACAGTGAGCTATTGATTAATGATTCCTCTTTCATAAATGTAAATTGGAATGAGTTTGATTTGATAAGTCTAGACAAAATTAAAACTACAATAGAATTACATAGTTCTCAATCTTATTCTTTAGAGATTGATTTGGCTTCGGAAAAATTCCGTCTTGATCAGTTAAAACTTGACATAGATTATGCCAAAAGTTGGAATATTGGCTTTGTACAAGCTGGTTACGATACAAAAGGAGTGGGTAGTCTTGGAAATCAAATGGATTATCGTGTGGGAATAACGATTCCATTATTTAATGAAGATAAACCGAAACTTAGAAGGGAAGAACTGGATTTATTAGGCGCTGAAGGTGAATTGAAATGGTTGAAAAAAACAAATGCCTTAGTAGATCGAAAAAGAATGAAGGATTTCTATGATCTGGTATTTCGTTATGAGATGCTTAAACAAAAAGAGGAAGAATTATCAAATTTAGCAACTGAGGGAGTAAATGGTATTGAAGGATTTCTGGCTTTGAGTAAATACATGACAACTGTGAAGAAATCCTTGCACAAGACTTTCATAAAAATACTTTTGTTGTATATTGAAATTTTAGAAAAAAAAGGAATACTTGGAGCAAAACCTTATCTTAATTATCTTTCAAACGAATTAAATTCATTTACACTTAATTAAAATTCAAAATCTTTGATTTTCAAATCTTCTTTTTTAAAAGAATTTCCACATTCCGTTGTCTTATTATTTCTCATAATTGTTTTAGTTACTTTAGTTACTCATATTATACCAGCTGGTGCTTTTGATCGCACATTAATGGATGGCAAGCTTAGAGTTATAGCGGGGACCTATCGTTTGACTGCCGATCATCCTCTTGGATTAATGGATATGTTCATTGCTATTCCAAAGGGTTTTAGTGTGGCTACAGAGGTAATTTGGGTTGTAATGACCAGTGGTATAATGTTCGGCATTTTAGAAAAGTCTAAAATGATAGAAAATGTTGTTGGTTGTCTAATTTTTAAGCTAGGCTTGAGGTATAGGCTCATGATAATAATAGTGCTGACTTATCTTTTCGGATTATTAGGAGTTGTTGTTGGTTACGAAAATAATATTGCAATGGTTCCGATCGCAGCAACCATCAGCTTAGCCCTCGGTGGAGATTTAATGTTGGCAGCTGCGATTGCTGTAGGAGGTATTACAGTTGGGTTTGGTTTGTCCCCAATCAATCCCTACACGGTAGGCACTGGACACAAGATAGCTGAGCTTCCCATGTTTTCAGGTGCTTTGATGAGAAGTTTACTTTGTTTTTTAGGACTAACAGTTTTAGCCTTTTTTAATCGAAGATATTTTAAAAAAATCATAAAAGATTCAACAAAAAGTTTGACTTTAGACATTAATCAGACCGGATTTGGTTTGACCAAAGATTTATCTTCCTATCAATTAAAAACAAAAGATTTGATCATCTTATTCATTTTCTTAACGGGATTATTTTTTATGCTATTTGGAGTCTTTCAATGGCATTGGTATTTGAATGAAATATCGGCTATTTTTCTCATGATCTCAATAGTTGCTGGTTTAGTGGCAGGGATGAATGGAAGAATGATTGGTGAAACAATCTTTAAATCTATAAGTTTAGTTGCGCCGGGTGCATTTATGGTTGGCCTAGCCGCAACAATTAAAATAATTTTGGAAGAAGCCAGTATCGGTGATACTATTGCTTACGAATTAGCGGAATCTTTAAATGGTCTTTCTGTCTATGGTTCTGCTCTCGGTATGTCATTAGCTCAATTATTAATTAACTTTGCTATACCTTCAGGCAGTGGTCAAGCTCTAGCTACATTACCCATTATGATTCCGACTGGAGAATTGTTAGGCTTAACAAGGCAAACGACCATTCTTGCTTTTCAAATTGGAGATGGGGTATCGAATTTGATGAATCCTTCTCTGGGCGGTCTTATTGCCATGCTATCTCTTTGTAGAGTCACTTTTGATCGTTGGCTAAAATTTATATTACCGGTAATTGTTACTGTCTTATTAATTAGTTGGATTTTTTTAGTAGTAGGTGTTGCAATTAATTGGGGACCTTTTTGAAGTGATTATGAATGTTGAAAAAATATTGGCAAAATTAGTCTCTTTTCCTATTTTGGGTGGAGAATCAAATTTATCTATAATAGAATGGATTGAGTTTTATCTTAATGAGCTGGGCATTACTTCTTTTCGAGTGTACAACAAAGAAGGCAATAAAGCATCCTTACATTGTAGGATTGGGCCGGCAGTTGATGGTGGAATGATTCTTTCAGGCCATACAGATGTGGTACCCGTAGATGGTCAAGATTGGGATACAGACCCCTTTATGTTAACTGAGATAGAAGACAAGTTATATGGTCGTGGCTCATGTGATATGAAAGCATTTTTAGCTTGTATAATGAGTACCGCTCCAATGATGCTAAAAGCAAACTTAAATAAACCTATTTATTTTGCATTTTCATACGATGAAGAAATTGGATGCTTGGGGGCTCCGGATTTGATTAATGGAATAAATATACATTATGATGAAAATCCTGCATACGCATGGATAGGAGAGCCCTCCATGCTGATTCCTATTATCGGCCAAAAAGGGATTTGCGTTCAGGAAACGATTGTAAATGGTTCTGCCGGACACAGTAGTAGGGTCAGACAAGAAGTCAGTGCTATTCATGAAGCTTCAAGGCTAGTTATCTGGCTTGAGGAAAAAATGGATCAATTAGCTAAAAAAAGTCGAGATACTCGCTTTAATCCACCCCATACGTCTATCCATGTCGGAACACTTCATGGAGGTATAGCCCCTAACGTTATTGCAGATCGATGTTCTTTTAGGTGGGACATTAGGTGCATTCCCAAGGATAGTATTCCTCAAATACTTAAGGAGTTTAAAGCACACTGTAACTCACGTGAAATGCAATTAAAAAATATTTATCCTGATTTTGCCATTAAAACCGTTAATGACCACCCTGAGGTTCCCGCTTTAGATACTAAGGAGGATCAGGAGATAGCTCAACTTATTAAAGAATTAACAGGGGAAGATCAATTTGATACTGTTTCATTCGCTGCTGAAGCAGGGCAGTTTGAAAAAGGGGGATTCCCCTCAATAATATGTGGACCTGGTGATATTGCTCAAGCTCATAGGGCTAATGAGTATGTTAGTAAAGATCAATTGCATCGTTGTATTGAATTGATTCAAAAATTGATTTTGAAGTTTAGTTCAAAATAAAATTGTATCAAAAAATCTCTAATTTTTCTTCAAAAATGAATTTATATTACTTTCATAGTAATTCAAGGAATTTCATTTTTGGAATTATTTTAATGTTTTAAAAATAAGATCAGATGTTTAAAAAGTTAATGAATACACAGTTACGTCCAGGTATAGTAAATTTTGGTTTACTGTTTTTGAGGTTGACTATCGGAGGTATGATGCTTTCCCATGGTTACAGTAAATTCTTAAGACTATTGGAGGGTAATTTAAAATTCTCGGACCCTCTAGGTATTGGTTCTGAGCTCTCATTTCTATTAGTTGTGTTGGCAGAATTTTTTTCAGCTATTGCTTTGGTTTTTGGTTTTTGGACAAGAATAAACGCCTTTTTATTATCTTTTACGATGTTTGTTGCGGCTTTTATTAGTCATGCCGATGATATTTTTTCAAAGCAAGAGAAATCCTTAATGTATTTGGCTGTTTTTTTATTTTTAATGGTTGTAGGTGGGGGAAAACACTCTATAGATGATAGAATAAATTAGATATGGGACAACGAAGATATTCGATTAGATGCACATAAATATTTTCATAAATTTGATGAGGTTAAGACATGGTAATAATTTTAAACTTTTCCAATAAACACTCTTATACCTACTAAAATGGTTTTTCTATGACTTCTGTACTTGAAAAAAACTAGATATTAATTGCCAATTTAAAACTTACTGTAGTTTTTGATGAATACAAAATAGCTGTCGAGAAATAAAACAATTTAACTCGCATAGTGCATTTTATTCAATGTAAGAATAACGGGTATTTGGGAATTAATGATCTCAGCTTATCTAAAATAACTAATAGAAAAACTACGAATAATTAACATAGAGGTACATTCCTTTAGCTTGATAGCGGTAATGAAAGGAATCTCACCAGGATTATTAATAATCGTTTTTTTTGGTGGCTATATTTTCGACTTTAAGTACTGTACTAGGCTAATGCTCTAAGATCGACTGGAATTACCCTTGAAATACCTTGCTCAATCATTGTAATTCCGTATATAAGATCGGTACTAGACATTGTCCGCTTATTATGAGTAACAATAATAAATTGTGAATCTTTTGAAAATTCACGAATAATTTGATTGAATTTATCAATATTGGCATCATCTAAAGGAGCATCTACTTCATCAAAAATACAGAATGGAGCAGGTTTTATCAGATATATTGCAAAAAGCAAGGCAGTAGCCGTTAAGGTTTTTTCTCCTCCAGATAATTGATTTATCGTCAGCGGACGTTTCCCCTTAGGTTTAGCAATAATATCGATAGGGGATTCTAATGGATCATCTGGTCTTGTTAAATTTAAATCACAATCATCCTCTTTGGTAAATAAGGTCCTAAACACTTTGATAAAATTCTTTTTTATTTTTTCAAATGAACTTAAGAAGGTTTCTTTGGCGGCGACATCGATTTCTTCGATGGTGGTGAGCAAGGTATCTTTTGCCTCAAGTAGATCTTCTTTTTGTGTTATTATAAAATTATAGCGCTCTTTAATTTCATCATAGGCTTCCATCGCCATAGGATTAATAGCTCCCATGTTATCGAGTTTTGTTTTTGATATTTTTACTCGATCCTCCAAAGTGTTAAAATCTAGTTTTTCATACTCAGATTTTAGTTCCTTATCATCTATATTTTCTAACACCAGATCAAATTCAACTGATAAGCGATCTTTAATTGAGTTAAGGTTCATTTTAGCATCGCTCAGCTTTTCCCTCCATTCTATTAGTAATTGATCTGAGGATTCTCGATTATGCTGTATTTCTTTTAGCTTCTTTTCTTGGTTATCTATTTTTTCTCTGTGTTGATAGTAAGCTTTTTCAACTTCATTCAAATAAGATTCATAATTTTCTTTTTTTCCGTACATTTCTACCAGCTTATCGTCCTCATTAACAGTATTCGTTATTAATTGATTTAAATCTTTTTCAATATTTCTAAGTTCTTCTTTGTCATTTTTAATCCGTTTCATACTGTTTTGAAAGGATTCTTCTTTAAAAGAAATTTCTTGAGTAATACGATCTACTTTATTTTTTTCTTCGACATACTTAACATTTGCCTCATTGTAACTTAAAGATTCTGAAGCTAGTAATTTCTCGTATTCTTCAGCAGATGCCTTTTGTTCATTTAACTTCTTTTCAAATTCAATAAGTTTTGTTTGTTGTTCCTTTTGCTTTGGCTGCAGGATATTGATTTCTTTTCGAATGTCCTTTATCTGATTTTCGATATCCTCTTTTCTTGTGGAATTTGAGTTAAGTAAATTGTAAAATTGTTCTTGTCGAGTTTTAAATGTAGCATGAGACTCATTAATTCTATTGATTTCATCTTTTAATTCTTCTAATTCAATTACCTTATCATTTGACTTGATCTGTTCAAATTCTTTTTCGCTTTCAAGTAAGTTTTGAGATAAAATTTGCTGTTGATTTTTTAATTTTTTGATTTCAATAGATAAGGCTTCTACATTTTTAGCTCTTCCAATTCTTTTACCTTCGAATAGACCAACGGAGCCACCAGAAATGCTAAAAGTTTTATGAATAATTTTACCAGATTTTTCAATAAACACAAGTCCATCAGAATCATTAGGTTTATTTCCTTGATAGATATAAACATTATGGAGTAAATATGTAATTAACTTCTTGTACTTTGCGTCATAATGGATTACTTCAGTGGCAGGTTTTAAACTGTCATTGGGAAGAATATAATGTGGTTTAAAGCTTTCTAAAAGATCCATAATGAAAAAATGGGCCTTTCCTTTATTTGCATCGTTGAGTAAAGCTATCGCATCGATAGCTTCAGTAACTTTCTCAAAGACATAATAATTCATGTATGGCTCAAGAAAGTTTTCTATACATACTCTATAATCCTCGGGACAGGTAATTAAATCAGAAATTAGGGGAGCGTTTTTCCATTGGCTCTTCTTTTTTAAAAACTTTATGGCTTCAGGGAATCCTTCTAAATTGTCAATCAATGATTTGGTTAAACTGTATTCATTTTGCTTAGCATCCAAGTTTCTATTTATCAAATTAAATTCCTCTTTAATTAAGTTAATTTTTCCAATTAATGATTTTTTCTTTTTCTCTAAGTCTTTTTGATCTTTAAGTAATTTATCGAATACAGACTGTTTTTGTCCTTTTTCTGATACGATTTCGTTAACTTTTCTTTCAAACTCCTGTAAACTATCATTGTGCTCTGAAGAATCACTTTTGGTCTTATCGAATTCCAATGTCAATGTATTCAATTGGATTTCTTTAATTTCTAAATTTTTAGAATGTTGAAAAACTGTTTCACGAACATTTAAATAATTTTGATTACTAAGATCTAATTTATCTTGAACTTCCTTGTTGGCTTGCTTTTGTGATTCGAATTTCTCTTTTAATTCAATTAATGATTTTGATTGAGTCTTCAAATCATTTCTAACTTTTTCAAATGTTTTCTTTAGTCCTTCAATAGCAAATGAGCAGCGATCAGCACTTTCTTGATCTTTCTTGATCTGATTTTTTAATTGTCCAATTTTATCTTGGAGAAAGCGTTGTCGAGCTATTTTTATTTCCTTTTCATTTTCATAAGATCGAATGCTATGAACATGATCGTTTAATGATTTTTGTTGGACAGTAAGCATATTTTCCTTAAGAATAAGATCTGACTTTAATTTTTCTATGAATGCCTCTTCTTTAAAATGATGTGAGTTCAAAGCTTCTTTTTTATCATTTTCTTCTGTAATCCGTTTTTGAATATTGTTAAAAGTCTCCTGTTGATTGAAAATACCTTTTCGTGCCATACTGATACTTAAAAGTCGATAATCTTCCTTCACATCAAAATATTTTTTGGCTTGCTTTGCCTGTCTTTCTAAAGATTTAAGATTTTTTTCAATTTCATAAAGGACATCTTCTACTCGATCTAAATCGGCATCCGTATCATTTAATTTTTTCAAACTTTCTTTTTTTCTTTTTTTAAACTTTGAAATCCCTGCGGCTTCTTCAAACAAATCTCTCCTAGAATGATCTTTATCATTGAGTAAGTCGTCGATCATACTTAATTCGATTATGGCATAAGTATTCGAAGCAATTCCAGTATCTAGAAAAAGGTTAGTAATATCTTTTAGTCTGCATGTAACACCATTCAATTGATATTCACTTTCTCCAGATCGATAAAATCTTCTACTGATAGTGACCTGATTATATTCAATGGGAAGTAGATTTTTAGTATTATCAAAGCTCATAGATACTTCAGCGAGTTGTGTAGACTTTCTTGTTTTCGTTCCGTTAAAAATGATATTATCCATTTTATCAGATCTCAAAACTCTAGATTTTTGCTCGCCTAAAACCCATCTAATAGCATCAACAATATTGGATTTACCACAACCATTTGGACCAACAATCCCAGTAATTCCTTGGTCGAAATTAATAATTACTTTGTCTGCAAAGCTTTTAAAGCCTTTTATTTCTAATCGCGTTAATTGCATAGTTAAAAATGATTACTGATTTCGCATCAAGCTAGTAAAATTAGATTAATTTTATCTTTAAAATTATGGACAACATTCAAAATTGGATATATCTTATTTTAGGTGTGATATATTTTTTATCCAAGTTAAGAAAAAAGAGTAAACTAGCTACTCCAGAAACAAGGGATAAAGAAAGCACTAGATCAAAAAAAATCAAAACATTTGAAGAATTACTGGGGGAGTTTACTGGTTTTAATTCGATAGATGGAACTGACGATGAAGATGTAAAAATTTTAAAGGATGAGAAAAAAGCTGATGTTACTGTGCCTATTCTCGAATCTGAAAAAGTATCAGTCCCAAATTCCGTATCTGAAAATGAAATAATGACGTTGGATACAGAGGCAGCTTCTCAACAAAATTTTTCCTCATTAGAGGACAAGGGTTTAAGTGAAAATATCATCAAAAAAAATACTAATGTTGAAGTCCGAAAAAATGCCGCTAATGAGATTAAGAATGAGCTCAAGACCACAAAAGGTATCAAAAGAGCTGTTATTTTTAGTGAACTGTTAAAGCGAAAGTACTAATGATCATTCTTGACGTTTATGTAATGGGATATAATTTCTTTTAGCCTCCCCCGCATAAATCTGTCTTGGCCGCCCTATAGGTTCTTGATTGCCACGCATTTCTTGCCATTGAGCAATCCATCCAGGTAATCTGCCTAATGCAAACATTACCGTGAACATTTCTGTTGGAATACCAAGTGCCCGATAAATAATGCCAGAATAAAAATCTACGTTGGGGTAAAGTTTTCTGTCAACAAAATAAGAATCAACTAACACCTTTTCCTCTAAACTTTTGGCAATATCTAGTATTGGATCATGAACTCCAAGGGCGTTAAGTACATCGTCCGCGGCTTTTTTAATGATTTTAGCTCGCGGGTCAAAATTTTTATAAACTCGATGTCCAAAACCCATTAATCTGAAAGGATCATTTTTATCCTTTGCTTTATCAATCCATTTTTGTATATCGGCTCCATCGCTTTTCATCGCCTCCAACATGTCAATTACTGCTTGATTAGCGCCACCATGCAAAGGGCCCCATAATGCATTAATACCTGCAGAAATAGACGCATATAAACTTGCTTGAGAGGAACCTACGATTCTCACCGTACTCGCGGAACAATTTTGTTCGTGATCTGCATGAAGGATTAAGAGCTTATCTAATGCTTTGGTGATGATGGGGTTTATTTCATAGCGCATAGTAGGTAAAGCAAACATCATGTGCAGAAAATTACTACAGTAGTCCAGGTCATTATCAGGATAATTCACTGGCTGACCCATTTTTTTCTTGAAGGACCAGGCTGCAAAGGTCGGCATTTTTGCTAATAAGCGAATAATACTAAGATTTATGGCCTGTGGACTTTTATCAAAATTTGAACTCTTTGGGTAGAAAGCGTTTAAGGCGGTTACTAGTGACGAAAGTACGCCCATTGGATGGCTTTTTGAAGGAAATCCATCTAATATTGTTTTAAAATCTTCATGTATCAATGTGTGAAGTGTTGTTGCATTCTCAAATTCAGCTAGTTCTGTTTTTGAGGGTAACTCACCATAGATCAACAAATATGAAACTTCAGTGAAGGTAGAGTGATCAGCCAATTGCTCTATTGGATATCCTCTATAGTTCAAAATTCCAGTCTCACCATCCAAAAAAGTAATTGCACTCGTTGTGGATCCAGTATTTTTAAAACCAGGGTCGAGAGTTATGATACCTGATTGACTTCTCAATTTACTAATGTCAATAGCTAATTCATTTTCCGTACCTCTTATTATGGGAAGCTTAAAGGTTTTACCATCAACGATTATTTCAGCAAAATTTGACATCTAAATTTTATTATGAATCTTAGATTTTACTAGTTATTTCCTCCAAGGATGAGAGGTAAACCATCCTGGCCACTTCCTACTATTATGGTTTTAGCATTTTGTGATTTTGATAATTCGATGGTTGCCTCAATTCCTCGCATCTTTAAAAGCTGATCTGTGAGACTATTATTAATTATCTTGTTGGCGACAGCCTCACCTTCTGCGGCGATCCGTTTTCTTTCTGCTTCACTTTGTTCTTTAGCCAACCTAAATTGATATGCTAAGGCCTCTTGCTCCTGCTTCAATTTATTTTCTATAGCCGTTTTAATTTGTTCTGGAAGAGAAATTGATCTAATAAGGAGTGCTCTCATAACTATACTATTGCCAGGTGCTGCAAGAACTGCTGCTGCCTCAGTTTTAATCGCACTCTCGACTTCAGGACGTTTGGTAGAATAAATCTCCTCTGCAGTATATCTTCCTGTTACTTGCCGAACAGTTGACCTTACTTCAGGAATGACTAATCTTCGAATATAATCTTTTTGAAAAGTTTCATGAATTTCGCCTATAGAATCATAAACGGGATGAAATCTCACTGTTACATCGATATTAATGCTTAATCCGCTTTTATCAAGAACGTCCATAGTTTCTTCAATTTGATTCTCTGAAACGTCATAAACATACACTTCATTCCAAGGTGCTTTCATGTGAAAGCCAGGTTCAAAAATATTATTTTTATCTAGACCTCCACTAAACTTCCTAAATATAACGGCCCTTTCGGTGGCTTGTATGGTAAAGAATATACTATTTGATATAGAAAAGAGAACTAAAAGCGAGGCTCCAAGAATTAACAAAAGAGGTAAATATTTTCGATTATCCATATTTAATTTTTTTTCAATGTAACACAAATATAGATGTCAATTGTTTAGTTACAGTTAAATTTTTCCGTTTTCCTTATTAATTTTACAACGCACCCCAATTTTTAGATAATTCACCAGAGAATTTAAAGATCTTAGGTCGTTAAAACAAGTCTTTATTATGAATGATGTTTTCAATATCATACGCGGTAAGATAGGAAAGCCTTACGATGACCTCTATTATTTATTAACCGCTCTAAGAGAGGTCTTGGAAGAGAATGATGAATTGAATATCGCCAAAGAAATTCCATGGATAAATGTGGAAAATACAAACGAGCAACTGTTGACGGGA
>PYIJ01331792.1_pt1 | contig 25195 bp, 20 predicted proteins | sample 3578051 | NCBI WGS metagenome assembly PYIJ01 (sample SAMN08408021, study PRJNA431606) | Marine metagenome isolate SA_KN192-05_S13_5m, whole genome shotgun... | biome: marine; feature: oceanic pelagic zone; material: water; isolation source: surface water sample, 0.2-0.8 um fraction ... | reverse complement strand
TAGGCGAAGTGCTAGATATCAAGACTGTGCATGTGGAAAAGGGCGAAGTCTCCAATGTGTCGTTGGAGCCGGCCACAGAGCAAGAAATCGCTGACACCGTTACGGTCATGGGGGGTGAAGATTGGGAATATTGGATCGACGCACTCCTGGCTGCGGACTTACTCGCACCCGAGGCCAAAACCGTCGCTTACACCTACATCGGTAGCGAACTGACTTGGCCCATTTATTGGGAAGGTACTCTGGGCAAGGCCAAGGCAGACCTGGACCGAGCCAGTGGTGAGATTCAACAAAAACTCCAGAGCATTGGTGGTGACGCGCACGTGGCAGTGCTTAAAGCCATCGTCAGTCAGGCCAGTGCCGCCATTCCTGTCGTGCCTTTGTACGCAGCGTTGTTGTTCCAAGTGATGAAAGAACAGGGCAGCCACGAAGAATGCATTGAACATATCGACCGACTATTTGCTTCACAGCTGCAGGCTGGCGCCACCATGCGCCTCGATGATAGCGGTCGCATTCGCGTCGATGATTTAGAACTCTCAGAAACTGTGCAAGCAGAGGTAAAACGACGTTGGCCCTTGGTGGACACCCAGAACCTACCAGAGTTGGGGGACCTCGCCGGATTTCGCACGGATTTTCTCAAAATATTCGGCTTCGGTATTGATGGCGTCGACTACGATGCGGATGTCGACCCCCAACGCATTAGCTGAGGTGCGCGGCTGCATTACTGTTAAGGAAGCAGATGGAAAAAGTCTTCTTGCAAGCATGCCGAGGTGAACAAACCTCGCATACACCCATATGGCTGAATCGCCAGGCGGGGCGATATATGCCCGAATATCACCAAGTTAAAGGCGACTTGCCGAGCCTGGACTTTTTCAAAAACCCAGAGCGAGCAGCCCAAGCCACGCTAGATGCACAGCGCATTCTTGGCGTTGACGCAGCCATCATGTTCGCTGATCTGCTGCCCATTTTGGAGCCCATGGGTCTTGATCTGGAATACGTCGTGGGCCAGGGCCCGGTCTTTGCCAACCCTATTCGCAGTGCGGCAGATGTGGCCAACTTGGCTACCGCGCCCGCCATCGAGCACACCCCCTACATAGCCGATACCGTGCGCTGCATCAATGAAGACTTACCGAATGACATTGCGTTGATTGGTTTTGCGGGCGCACCCTTCACCTTGGCCTCCTACGCCATCGAAGGTAAGGGTTCGCGTAACTATGTGTACGTGAAAAGGATGATGTACGAAGCACCAGAGCTTTGGCACGAACTCATGACTAAGCTCACTGGCCAACTTGCCAGCTATCTGCAGCTGCAAATCAGCGCTGGCGTCGAAGCCGTGCAGCTATTTGACACCTGGGTTGGCAACCTGTCGATCTACGACTATCGCACTTATGTCGAGCCACATTTGAAAGCTCTGGTTGAGGCTCTCGCTGGCACGGTGCCGGTAATCTACTTTGGTACTGGCAACTCTCATCTGTTGCCGGCGGTATCGCAGCTGAACATCGACGTGCTCGCTTTCGATTGGCGCACGCCGCTGAAAACCACTTGGGATCAGCTGGGCTGCACAGCGGTGCAGGGTAATCTCGACCCCATTATCTTGTGTGCCGACCAAGCGGCAGTAGCCTCTCAGTCCCAACGGCTGCTTGATCAAGTCGATGGTCGACCCGGTCATATCTTCAATTTAGGCCACGGCATCATTCCCGAAACCCCAGTCGATAACGTTAAATTCCTTGTCGACTATGTGCATGAGCAAAGCAGCCGCTAGGTAACCCGCCAGAAATTGGTGGGCTGCAGGGCGCTGCCAGATTGTTCGGTAAGGATCATTAGAGGCGGGTGAGTTGGCTGTCCCGAGGCTTAGGTGCCTTTGGCAGATTGCTTATCGCCTATCTCGCGCTAATGTTCGGGGCATCGGCAACCGGCATCGCCCAGATTTCGTTACGTAAATTTGTGGCTGGACGACAACTGGCGTTTTACAAGGCAAAGTCGGCAGGTGGTGCGTAATCCCGAGGTAGGCGGTTATTCTCATTACGATCTGCAATCAACAGACCTTGCTTCGCCAGCGCTTTAAAAAGCACCGGCTCTGCTGAGATCGGCCAGCCCTCGGCAGCCAACTCCCAGCAGTCAGCGCATACCCGAATGCGATATGCCGCCACTTCCCGCATCGCTTCGGCTTGTTCGCACAGGGCACAGGTGGCGTCCACGGCGAGGTCTAGCCGAGGTATTTGTCGGTGACCGCGCCTTCGCTAGCAGAGCTGACCAAAGTCGCATACTTCGCCAATGTACCGCGCTGGGTGTAGGCATCAGGTGCCTGCCACTTGGCCTTACGGGCGGCGAGCTCTTCGTCACTCACGTGTAGATTCACTTCTGCGTTTTCGGCATCCACGGTAATGGCGTCCCCATCTTGCACCAAGGCAATGGGGCCGCCGAGGTGTGCTTCTGGGGTTACATGACCAATCACAAAACCGTGGGAGCCGCCGGAGAACCTGCCGTCGGTGATCATTGCCACGTCTTGCGACAGACCGCGACCGTTAATGGCACTGGTGGGGCTGAGCATTTCGCGCATGCCCGGGCCGCCTTTTGGTCCCTCATACCGCACAATGACCACGTCGCCCCTCACCACCGTGCCATCCATGATCGCCGCCATGGCGGCTTCTTCCCCGTGGAAGCAGCGGGCTGAGCCGGTAAACATCAGGCCTTCGTGGCCGGTGATTTTCGCCACCGCGCCCTCTGGCGCGAGATTGCCGCGCAGTATCACCAAGTGACTGTCTTTCTTGATGGGGTTCGACAGCGGTCGAATGATGTTCTGACCTTCGGGATAATCGGCGACGTCGGCCAAATTTTCCGTCATGGTCTTGCCGGTGACGGTCATGCAGTCGCCGTGCAGTAGTCCTTCGTTGAGCAGGGTTTTCATCAGCGGCAAGATGCCGCCAATTTCAATTAACTCGCTCATGGCGTAGACGCCTGCGGGCCGCATATCGGCGAGCACCGGTACGCGCCGGCCCACGCGGCTGAAGTCATCAATGCCCAGCGGAATGTTCGCCGCGTGAGCGATGGCTAACAGGTGTAGTACCGCGTTGGTGGAACCTTCAAGCGCAATGGTGAGGGTGATCGCGTTTTCGAAAGCCTCGCGGCTCAAAATGTCGCTGGGCTTCAGGCCGAGCTTAATGAGGTTGCGTACCGCTGCGCCTGCGTTATAACTGTCCTGCTTTTTGTCCTGGCTGACGGCGTTTTGCGCAGAGCTGCCGGGCAGCGATAGCCCAAGCGCCTCCATGGAAGACGCCATAGTGTTGGCCGTATACATGCCGCCGCACGAACCCGGGCCGGGTATTGCCGTGGCTTCAACATCCTTCAATTCAATATCCGAGACGTTACCCGCAGCATGACCGCCCACAGCCTCGAACACCGAGACAATGTCGCGTCGTTCCTTGCCGGGCAATATGGTGCCGCCGTAAACGAAAACGCTGGGACGATCCATGCGCGCCATGGCGATACCGCAGGCCGGCATATTTTTGTCGCAGCCGCCGATGGCCACGAAGCCATCAAAACCTTGGGCACCCACGACGGTTTCAATGGAGTCTGCGATCACTTCACGAGATACCAGCGAGTAGCGCATACCCGGTGTGCCCATGGAAATGCCATCCGATACCGTGATTGTGTTGAACAGTACAGACTTTGCGCCGGCTTCATCTGCGCCCATGGCTGCGGCTTCGGCAAGTTCGTTAATGTGCATATTGCACGGCGTCACCATGCTCCAAGTGGAAGCGATGCCCACTTGCGGCTTACTGAAATCCTCTGGCTTGAATCCCGTGGGATACAACATGGCCCTACTTGGGGCCTGTTCAATCCCGTCGACGACGATGGAGCTATAGGGACGTTCGTTAGCCATTTCCTTTCCTTAGATGACGAGGCGAAAATTCCAAAAGGCAGTCAGCCCAGCGATTTCAGCAGCACTTTAGAACCGCGCTGCCAATTGTAAAGCGATTGCTTAGTACTCGGCAGATCTTCGACGTTAGCATCGGCAAACCCTTGCTCCATAAACCATTCGTGAGTTTGGGTGGTCAGTGCAAACAGATGCTTGGCCCCCATCTGCAAAGCCTTGGCTTGCGCGGCATTAAGTAGGTTGGCGCCAATGGCCACACCGGCATTACCGCGACGGTACAAATCGCTCACCGCCACACAGGCCAGTTCGGCCTGCAGATCGTGGGGGTAGACCGCGCAACAACCGACAACGATGCCATCCACCTCGGCAACCAAAAAGTGCTCAATCTCTTGCTCGAGTCGATCCCGGGAGCGCCTGACCAGTGCGCCGCTTTCTTCCAGCGGCCGGATGATCTCGACAATATCGCCAACGTCGTTGAGCGTTGCGGCGCGAACCGGATGGCGCTGCTCCTCTACTAGCTGAGTGCCTACACCTTCGGCGGTGAAGAGTTCCTGTAGCAGCCCTCCGTCAGTGGTAAAAGAGATTTGATGCGCTTTCGTGACCCCGGCTCTTACCGCACGTGCCATGGCGAGAAAGCGCAGGGCGGAACCTTGAGACAGATTGCCCAGATAGTCCTCCAGTGTGCTCGGCGTCACGGTGCTTTCGCGTTGGCCTTTGGCATTTTTCAGATGTGCTATCTCATCAAAGAAGATGAGCTTGTCGGCCTGAAGGGCGATGCTGATATCTGCGGCCAATTCTTCGGATGCCAAATTGAAGGCCTGCCCAGAATTGGAAAATCCCAGCGGTGATTGCAGGACCAAATTATTGGCGCCGAGCAGGTTTGCGATGCGCGGGCTGTCTAAGCTGCGCAGCTGTCCGGTAAGCAGATGGTCAATACCATCGAGGACGCCCAGCGGCTTGGCGGTAACAAAGTTGCCTGACACCACGCTGATATCGACATTATGCAGCGGCGTATTCGGCAGCCCGGTAGAGAACAGACCTTCGATCTGGCTGCGCAGCAAACCGTAAACGCCAGTTACTTTGCCCATATCTTGTGGTTCGGTGATGCGTCGATGACTGTGGATTTTAGATTCAGGTAGTGCCTCATCGAGCTGCGGCCGGCCGCCGTGCACCAGCACCAGCTGCACGCCAAGCACATGCAGTAAGGCCAAGTCGTGCACGATGTTGGTCACATTGGTATGCGCGAGCGCGTCACCGCCTAGATACACCACAAAGGTCTTGCCCCGATGGGCGCTGATGTACGGCGTGGAACCACGAAACCACTGAGAATAATCGTTAGTTTCCATAATCAGCTTACGCAGAATTTCTGAATGACCTGTCGCAGGGTGTCGGTAGCTGGTGACAACTGCGCCTTGTCGAGATATTCATTGGGCTGGTGCGCTTGGTCGATGCTGCCCGGCCCCCACACCACGGTCTCCATACCTAGAGTTTGCATGAAGTGCGCTTCAGTACCGAAGGCGACGGTGCCAGGTTGATTGCCGCTCAAACCGCTTAGCGTGCCCAACAACTCGCCGTCTGGATTTGATTGAAAGGGCGGAATGGGAGGGTAGGCTTTGTGCAGCTGTAGGCTCACCCCGGTGTTTGCAACGACGGCCTTAATGCGGCGCTCGAGCGCCGCGTGAACTTCTTCGCTGTCCATACCGGGCAGCAAGCGCAGGTCAATTTGCAGTTCCGCGTGGCCGCAAATGCGATTGGGATTATCTCCAGCACGCATGCAGCCAAGGTTCATGGTGGGCACATTTACCGCGAAGGCATCGTTTTGGTGGCTTGCGGCCAACTCCTTGCGAAGAGCAATCAGTTCACTCATCACGCAGTGCATGGCGTCCAACGCGTTGGCACCGAGGCTTGGGTCAGAAGAATGCCCGGACGCACCTTCGAGCTTGATCGTCATCATGCTGATGCCCTTGTGGGCAAAAATCGGCTGCATGGCCGTCGGCTCTCCAATAATGGCGTAATCGGCCTTGGGCTTACCGCATTCCAACAGGTAACGGCTGCCGGCCATGGAGGATTCCTCATCCGACGTCGCGACAATGGTCAGCGGTGCGCTGAGTTTTTGCTGGGTAAAGGTCGCTGCAGCCTCGATGGCGACGGGAAAAAAGCCCTTCATGTCGCAACTGCCTAACCCATAGTAGCGGTCTTGGTGGTCTTTCACAGTAAACGGGTCCGACTGCCATAGCGCTTCATCAAAGGGCACCGTGTCCGTATGCCCGGCCAGCACTAGACCGCCCATGCCATCGTTTACCTCCCCGCCCAGCGTCGCGATTAAATTGGCTTTATCGGGCCGGTTTGGTAGCGGCATGATATCTGTGCGGAAACCCAAATCGTTCAGCCAGTTCGCCAGATGCTCGATCACACGCAGGTTGCTGCGATCGATATCAGGCGATGTCGAGCTGACAGAAGGCTCTGCCACCAACTGAGTGAGCATGTCGGGAAACGATGGGAGCACGGAAATGTCCTTTGAAATCAGCGGAGCATTGTATGCCTAACCCCTGCGGTAAAACGAGTCCTCACCGTTCGGACGAGTTTTGAAGCGTCGATGCATCCACAAATACTGATCCGGTGTTTGGCGCAGCGAAGTCTCTAGCAGTTGGTTGAGCTGAGTGGCATCCGCTTGCAAATCGCCTTGGGCAAAATCGTCGAGCACGGGGCTAAACCGCAGTGTCCAAGTGCGGCGGTCGATGTCCCGCAATTGATGCAGCATCAGCACCGGAGAGTCATTGCGCTGTGCCAAGCGGGAACTCACGGTAATGGTGGCGGTGCGAATGTCAAAGAACGGCGCGAACACCGAATGCTTGGGTCCGTAGTCTTGATCCGCTGCGTACCACATGGCGCGACCGGCCTTCAGCCGCTTGATGATTTGGCGCATATCGCTGCGCTCTACGACGCCGTCAAAGTGATGCTTGCGGCCTTGGGTTTGTAACCATTCCCATACTGGGTTTTTGTTGCGGCGATACATCACGTCGACGAACCCGAGGTTGCTCAAGAATTGGCTGGTGATATCAATGGTGGTGTAGTGGGCGCCTACCAGCACCACACCGCGCCCTATATCATGAGCTGCCTCTAAGTGTTCTATCCCCTCGACGGTGTAGTGCTGGGACAAATCGCGCTGGGGGTTTAGCCATGGCAGGGCGATCTCGACGGCGCCTATACCGGTATGCCTGAAGTTATCCCGCACCAGCTTGCGCCGTTGGCGTGCATCCAGCTGCGGGAAACACTTAGCGATATTGACCTCGGTAATGTGGCGGCGAGAGCGCGCCAGGTGGTAGCCGAGCCAGCCAACGGCTTGGCCAATGGCAAAGATCCACGACATGGGTAAGCGCGCGAGTGCCCACATAAAAGCTACCGCACACCAAACAGGCCAGAGTCTTGGCTTCAGTAAGGAAGGGCGCACAGGTGTTGGATCCGACATAGGCAAATGGTAGCAGCTTCCGGATTGAGGATAGCCAGTAGTAACATGCAGCATTGTCGACTGAGGTAGCCGTGCTGCAATCCCTATTTAACGTTCAATCACTCACGCCGGTGGACAATCATGTTTTGGTGGTGGGGGACATCTGGATTGATCATCTGCTGTTAGCAACGGCCGAGCCTGCCCACGGCGAGTACTTACAGCACAGCAGCGCCGCTGGCTTGGCGCTTGGCCTGGCGGGCGCAGAGTTGGCAACAACACTGGTCGGGTTTGTCGGCGATGACCCTCTCGCTGCAGCGATTGAGACGGTCTTGCTAGACGCCGGGGTGGCCAGCGATCTGCTGCACATAAAAGCATGGCCAACGTTTACCAGCGCACACCTAGAAATTGCCGATGCTCGCGATGCCAAACTCGACGCACAGGGTCGGCGTATGCGTCGTCATCAGGACGAGCGCGCCTTGCCCATCGACGGCATGAGCGAATACGAATCCCATCTGCAAAATCGGGTAGAGCGATACTTAAGCAACGCCGGCGCCCTCGTCTTGGTGGATCATGGCTTAGGCAGTATTGCTGATCCACGGGCACTGGCCTATGTGGCGAAACAGCAGGGTGTGCCAAGTGTTGCCGTGCTGGGCGCCTTAGCGTCAGATGAGCGTTACGGCGATGCCGATCAGCGGCTTGATCTCACACAGCGCGACTTCGCAGCCGGGGTCAGCGCGCTGCAAGCGGCGCTGCCGCCATCGGTCGTATGTCGCGTATGAGCTTATCGAGCAAACAGCCTCGCCCAGCCCTTTACCCCGGTTTGCTGCTGTACCGGTGTATGCTTTGGCTGGCCTTGCCTATTGTTCTGGTGCGCCTTTGGTGGCGCGGTCGCAGCGATCCCACATATCGGCCTCGGTGGCGCGAACGGTTCGGTTTTTATCGGCAGCCCATTGGCTCGAAGAGCATCTGGTTTCATACCGTATCGGCTGGCGAGAGTATTGCTGCCGCGCCGCTGATTCGTGATTTCGCCCAGCGCGATGCATTAAAGCGCCCTGTGCTGGTAACCACGATGACCCCCACCGGCAGCGAGCAGGTCACTGGCTTGCTGGGCGACTGCGTGCAGCACTGTTACGCCCCCTACGACTTCACCTTCGCGGTGCGACGCTTTTTCGCGCACGTCCAGCCGCGTGCCTTAATACTGATGGAAACGGAGATTTGGCCGAACCTTATTTTGCAGGCCAAGGCCTTGGGTATTCCTGTGCTGCTGATGAACGCGCGGCTATCGGCAAAGTCCATGCGTGGCTATGAGCGCTTTGCTTGGTTGGGCAGACCCGTGTTGCAGGCAATCGACCTGATCGCCTGCCAAACCCAGGAACATGCTGCTCGCTTCCAAACGTTAGGCGTGCTGCCAGCACGCGTGCAGGAGGTAGGTAACGTGAAATACGATCTCGACGCGCGGATAGACTTGGCCCAGCGCGCTCAGCAGATGCAGGCGCGTCTTGGCGGCGAGCCATCGCAATCATGGATTGCAGCCTCCACCCATCCGGGTGAGGAAGAGCTTGTTTTGCAGGCCCATCAGCAGTTGCTGCAAACCCATGACAAGCTGGTGCTCTGGTTAGCACCCAGACATCCGAACCGCATCGCAGAACTGACGCCGCTGTTAGATCGCTTCTCCCAGCAGATGCCTGGCGGCTGGTGTCGTTACTCAGACTTGCTTCAACAAAGCCGAGTCAACGATACACTGGTGAGCGTGGTGGTGGTGGATCAAATGGGGGTGTTAATGCCTCTGTACGAAGAGGCCGATGTCGCCTTTGTCGGTGGTTCACTCGTGGCCCACGGCGGGCACAACCCAATCGAGCCGGCGAGCGTTAGCACACCAGTGATCACGGGCCCGCATTACTTCAACTTTGCACAAGTCTTCGCCGATCTGATGCAGGCAGGGGCCTGCATAACAACAGATCAACACGCCTTGTTTGATGCTGTGGATCAACTGCTGAACGACGTCGAACGTTGCAACGTTATGGGCACGGCGGGAGCCGAGGTGGTGGAGATGAACCGGGGTGCCAAGCAGCGCAGTCTGGTGCTACTCGAACAGCAACTCAACGTTGGTTAGCCGTTGCCGTCGCGCACAGACACGATGCGCGTTACTGGCGCGCCGTTATCCATGAAGCTATTGATTTCCTCCAGATCTGCGTCGCCCAGCAATCCGGTCTGTTGCTTGAGTCGCAGCAAATTCAGCAGGTAGTTATAGCGAGAGTCTGCGTAGGCGAATTGCGAGTCGAACAAACGTTGCTGGGCTTGGAGCACGTCGACAATGTTTCGAGTACCTACTTCATAGCCCGTTTGGGTTGCCTCTAGCGCCGACTGGGCTGAGCGAATGGCCTTCAGTCGAGCCTGCACGCGAACCACATCCGTGGACACAGACTTATAGAGATTGCGGGTGTTGCGAACCACAGTGCGGCGCTGATTTAACAGCTGCTCGCGGGATTGTTCTGCACGCGCACGACCCTCGCGCATCCGCGATGTGGTACGCCCTCCCTGAAAAATGGGCAGGGTGACCTGTAGCCCATAGACCGTCGTTTCGGTCTCTTCGGGGCTGAACTGCTGGGTCAGTGGATTGCCGTTATTGTTATTGGTGCGCGTCACCGTGGCATCAACGGTAGGCGCGTAATCTGACATGCGCGAACGCGCATCGCTTTTCGTGGCGGTTAACTGCTCTATGGCCGCGCGAACTCCAAGGTTCGAACGCAGGGCGGCATTTACCCAAGCATCTTCATCTATCGGATCCGGTTGAACGATAGGTAACTGCTCGGACAGGGTTGCCAACTCGTCGTAGTCTCGGCCGGTAAGCGTGCGCAGGGTTTCAAAGCTGATGTAGTGATCGGTTTCCGCCTGAATTTGTCGCACCAGCGCGGCGTCATAGGCCGCCTGAGATTCCAGCACATCGGTAATGGCAACAAGGCCCACATCAAAGCGTTGCTGCACCTGCTCGAGTTGGCGCTGCACCGCAGTAACTTCAGCGTTCGTGGTATCCAGGCGATCGCGGGTGCGCAGGATATTCAGGTAAGCCTCAGCCACCCGCACGATCAAATCTTGTTCCTGGGCTGCTAACGCAAATGAAGAGGCTTTGACGAAGGCTTTTGCGCTGTCGTAGCCAAACCAACCCGACAAATTCAGCACTGGCTGGCGCAGTTGGGCGTTCCAGCCGTTGTCGTTATAGCCCTTTCTCAGTATTTGGCTCCGCAGACTCTCGTCTCCGGGGATGGTGGTTTCGGTTTTCGTAGTGTTCGCGTTGGCGACGATACTGGGCAGCAAGGCCGAGCGCGCTTGGGGTAAGCGCTCTTTGTCCGCCCGGTAAGAGGCGCGTGCTGCGCCGACGACGGCGTCATTATCCTTAGCGGCGACAAAGACATCGACCAAGTCATCTGCCTGAGCCGGGGCGCAGCAAAGTCCAGCGCTAACCAATAGGGCGACGAGCGAACGGCTGAACTTGGGATGCGAGTCGATCATTTAAGTTTCCTAATATGAGGCTCAATAGGCACGAAGCAAACATCGAAAAGCGACGCAGATGCTCAAAGGATGCAGATTATGCGCTCTCTAGCAGTCCAAGTAACGTGAAGCGGCACGGGCTTTTAGTCGTAAGCTTCCACACATCAAAAGAATACGATTTGATAGGCAAAACCCACATTCGCGCATAGCACCTCTTGGGTGCCCTAGGTATATTACCTTGCTACAAATGCACGATCAGAGTTAATAAGTTCACGTGTCAGACAAACGCCCGGAAACAGACGCCGATATTTTGAGTCGCTCAACAGAGTTGAGCTACGACTTTGCCACCGGCGCGCGCCAACCCAGTCGTCGCTACCATCACGATTTGGTTGGCCACATGGCCGAGTGCGATATGAATTTTCAACGGCTCATGCAGCTGTTTCCCACGGTGCGGGAAGATGACTTCAAGTGCGTCATGCTGCTCCCTGGCGAGGCGGGTACGCGAGTGGAGTTAAGCGTTGTCGAACGTGGCCCCTATACTTCGACGGTGCAACTGACTCAGGTGCCCAAGCAAGACTGGGGCAGCAGCCCCAACATGAAAATACAGATGTATCACGACACCAAGAGTGCTGAAGTGGTGTCTTATCAACACGAGTCGCGCTTCCATGGCGCTTACGAGTACCCGAACAAACGCATGCGCGCCCGCGACGAAAAAGAGCAGCTCAATCGCTTTCTGGGCGAGTATTTGGCCCTGTGTTTGGCCATAGGCATGAGCGCAGACCCAGGTTTCAATATCGCTGCAAACCCCCAATCGGGTCGTGGGGTCTAGATCAACCCAGTGCAACAGACGCTGTTACACATTACCGATTGTCACCTCATGCCCCAGGGCGAGTTGCTCCTCGACACCGATACCAATGCCACCCTGCAGCAGGTCGTACAGCAGGCACTTAGCGAAAAGTCTCCCAGCGCAATCATCGCCACAGGCGACCTCGTGCACGGCGGCGGCACGCCAGTGTATCGGCGCTTTTTATCGATCATCGCCGAGCACTGTAATGCACCCTTGCTGTGCCTGCCGGGCAACCACGATCTCGCCGCTGAGATGCGTGAAGCGGAATTGCCCATGCAGTCGCTCACGCTGGGAACATGGAGTGTGGTCGGTCTTGATTCGCACGAAGACGATGTGCCTAAGGCCAACATAGATGCTGCAAAGCGTGATGCCTTGTTGCGCCATTGGAGCGAGCAAACCGTGCGCTTCGCCTTATTGGCAACCCATCATCCGCTGCTGTCTATCGGGTCGCCGTGGCTGGATAAGGACCGTATTGCTGATCCGGAAAGCCTAATGGATGCGTTGATCGCGGCGTCGGGTCCACAATTTGCTGGAGCGGTCTTTGGCCACGCGCATCAGGTGGTACAGGGCCACTACCGTCATCGGCCCTTGCTGGGCACGCCGTCGACGGCCTTCCAGTTTTTGCCGCGCAGTGAAAAATTCACCACGGATCAACGGCCTCCGGGGTATCGTTGGCTAACGTTGGATGATGATGGGCATATTCACAGTCAGGTACGCTGGCTACATTAAATAACCGTTCTACCTCTCTTAATTGGGCGCTCCTTTCTATGGTGGAAAAATCCTACTCAGCAGAATCATTGCAGGTGCTTTCGGGTCTCGAGCCCGTGCGTCGCCGCCCGGGTATGTACACCGACACCACGCGGCCCAATCACTTGGTTCAGGAGGTAGTGGACAACAGCGTGGATGAAGCGATCGCTGGGCACGCGCGCGAGATTGAAGTTTGTATCAACGCTGACGGATCTATCGAAGTGATAGACGATGGGCGCGGTATGCCCGTGGATATTCATCCCGAACATAAGATCTCTGGGGTCGAGCTGATCCTTACCCGGCTGCACGCCGGCGGTAAGTTCGATAACGAAAACTACAACTTTTCTGGCGGCTTGCATGGTGTTGGCGTGTCTGTGGTGAACGCACTTTCTGAGTGGTTGGAAGTAGAAGTGAAGCGTGACGGCAACCTTTACCGCCAGCGCTATGAGCGCGGTGAGCCAGTCAGCAAACTCGAGCCGGTGGATACGGTGGGCAAACGCAACACCGGTACCCGCGTCTGCTTTCTTCCTGAAGGCAGTTATTTCGATTCTTCGTCTTTGGCCATGGGGCGCCTGCGCCACCTGCTTAGAGCGAAAGCAGTTTTGTGTCCGGGTTTACGCACGAGCTTGGCGGTGGCGGCCAAGCCTGAAGAGAACGAAAGTTGGCTATACGAAGACGGCCTGCGCCAATACTTAGAGTTAGCCATTGGCGATGCCGAATGTGTGCCAGAAGGCACCATCATGCATCAGGCGTCCGGCAACGCTGAGGCGGTAGCATACGCATTGAAGTGGGTTGCCGATGGCGGCGCGCCCATTACCGAAAGCTACGTAAATTTAATCCCTACGGCCCAAGGCGGCACGCACGTTAACGGACTGCGCTCGGGGCTAATAGATGCACTGAAAGAATTTTGCGAATTCCGCGACCTGCTGCCTCGCGGGGTAAAAATCACCGGCGATGACATCTGGGAGCAATGCAGCTATGTACTCAGTGTGAAGCTGCTGGACCCACAATTTGCCGGTCAAACTAAGGAGCGGCTGTCGTCGCGTCAATCGGCAGTATTCGTTTCGGGTGTCGCCAAGGATGCCTTCAGCCTGTGGCTGAACGAACACGCCAGCGATGGCGAGCGCATCGCCGAAATGGCTATCGGTAATGCCCAGCGGCGCTTAAATGCAGCGAAAAAAGTGGCGCGTAAACGGGTGACTTCGGGTCCTGCGTTGCCGGGCAAACTGGCCGATTGCTCAGGCCAAGACGCTTCCCGAGCGGAACTGTTTTTAGTGGAAGGCGACTCTGCGGGCGGCTCCGCCAAGCAGGCGCGCGATCGAGAGTTTCAGGCGATTATGCCCCTGCGTGGAAAAATCCTGAATACCTGGGAGGTTGATGCGAATCAGGTGCTGGCCTCCCAAGAGGTGCACGACATCGCCTTGGCCATTGGCGTTGATCCGGCTAGCGCCGACTTGTCGGGTTTGCGTTATGACAAGGTGTGTATTTTGGCGGATGCGGATTCCGACGGCCTGCATATTGCGACCCTGCTGTGCGCCCTATTCGTCAAACACTTCCGTCCACTGGTCAGCGCCGGTCACGTTTATGTTGCCATGCCGCCTCTGTATCGGATCGACGTGGGCAAGGAAGTATTCTATGCCCTAGATGAATCTGAAAAAGACGCCGTACTTACGCGCATGGCAGAAGAGAAGAAGCGCGCCACGCCCATCGTGCAGCGCTTCAAAGGTTTGGGCGAAATGAATCCAGCGCAGTTGCGCGAAACCACCATCCATCCCGATACCCGCCGCTTGGTGCAGCTTACCGTGGATGAGGGGCGCAAAACCGACGAGATGATGGATATGCTGTTGGCCAAGAAGCGCGCGCCAGATCGCCGCCAGTGGCTGGAAAAGAAAGGCGACCAAGCCGTAATCGATTGACCAGGGTTTGCAGCAGCCCCAGCTCGAGTGGTCAGCGAAAATTTGATTCGACAAGCAGATAGGCACACTTCCTATGGATGATGAAATTCAATCCACGGCTTTGGGCGGAGATTCGCCGGAGTCCATGTCGCTGGCGACGTATACCGAGCGGGCGTACCTGGACTACTCCATGTACGTTATCAACGACCGGGCGCTGCCGCATATTGCCGATGGGCTGAAGCCGGTTCAGCGCCGCATCATTTACGCCATGAGCGAGTTGGGCTTGAACAGTCAGGCCAAGTACGCCAAGTCAGCGCGCACGGTGGGTGATGTGCTGGGTAAATTTCATCCCCACGGCGATAGCGCCTGCTACGAAGCCATGGTGCTGATGGCACAACCGTTTTCGTTTCGTTACCCCATGGTTGACGGTCAGGGCAACTGGGGCGCGCCGGACGACCCCAAGTCCTTTGCCGCCATGCGCTATACCGAAGCAAGATTGTCGCGCTACGCCGATCTGCTGCTCAATGAAGCCCGCCAAGGCACGGTCGATTACAGCCCGAACTTTGATGGTAGCGTTAAGGAACCTAAACTACTGCCTGCCCAAGCACCCTTTGTGCTGCTCAACGGCAGCACGGGCATTGCCGTCGGCATGGCGACGGATATTCCGCCGCACAACTTAAACGAAGTGATCAGCGCCTGTGTGCACTTGTTAGACAGCCCGAAGGCATCGGTGGCGGACCTGATGACCCACATCAAGGGACCAGACTACCCAACCGAAGCTCAGGTAATTACGCCGAACGCCGACATCCGTGCGCTTTATGACACCGGCCGAGGCAGCATTAAAGCGCGTGCGGTATTTCATCGTGAAGGCCCCGAAGTAGTGATTACCGCACTGCCCCACCAAGTCTCGCCAGCCAAAGTACTGGAGCAAGTCGCCCAGCAAATGAACGCGAAAAAGCTGCCCATGCTGGTGGATTTGCGTGATGAATCCGATCACGAAAACCCAACGCGCTTGGTCTTCGTGCCGCGATCCAATCGCATCGACTACGACCGTTTGATGAGCCACCTGTTTGCCACCACAGATCTAGAGCGCAGCTATCGGGTCAATCTGAACATCATTGGTCTCGACCAACGCCCAGAAGTGAAGGGCTTGGTTGGCATTCTCAAAGAGTGGCTACGCTACCGGCTCGACGTCGTCACCCGGCGCTTGAATTTCCGTCTGGAAAAAATTAACGACCGCCTGCACATTCTCGATGGCCTGCTCATCGCCTATCTCAATCTGGACGAAGTGATACGCATCATTCGCGAGGAAGACGAGCCACGGCCCGCGCTGATGAAGCGTTTCGGGCTTAGTGACACTCAGGCCAACGCGATCTTAGATTTGCGGCTGCGCAATCTCGCCAAGCTCGAAGAAATGAAATTGCGCGGCGAAAAAGACCAGCTAGAAACCGAAAAAGCCGATCTGGAAAAAACCCTCGGTTCCAAGGCGCGCATGCAGACATTGATCAAAAAGGAATTGCTGGCGGTTGCCGAAGAATACGGCGACGCGCGTCGGTCGCCGCTGATCGAAGCCGAAGAAGCCCAAGCCTTCAGTGATGAAGACTTGCTCACCAACGACCCCATCACTGTGGTGCTTTCGGAGAAAGGCTGGGTGCGGGCAGCCAAGGGTCACGATGTAAAATCTCACGAGCTAAACTATCGCACTGGTGACGAATTTGCGCAGGCGGCCAAGGGCCGCAGTAACGATGTGCTGGTATTCCTCGACTCCGACGGACGCAGCTACAACGCGCTCGCGCACACGTTGCCGTCAGCGCGAGGCCAGGGTGAGCCGCTGTCGGGTCGTTTCAAAACGAAAAACGATGCGCGCTTCGTTGGCGTCATCATGGGCAGTGGCGACAGCAAAGTGCTGCTCGCTTCCAACGCCGGCTACGGCTTCGTTGGCACGCTCAACGAGATGGTCACCAAGAACAAAGCGGGTAAAGCGTGTTTGAGCGTGCCCTCTGGCGGCTCTGCGCTACCGCCGGTAATGATCGATCCCGGGCTGCACGATGCCGACAGCGCAAGCGTCGCCGCCGTCACCAACCAAGGTCGGCTGCTGGTCTTTGCGTTAAAAGATCTGCCAGAGCTGACGAAGGGTAAGGGCAACAAGCTACTCAACGTGCCGTCTGCTGCGTTTAAGTCTGGTGAGGAAGAACTGATCGGTGCAGTCGTCGTCGGCGAGAAAGACGAGTTGTTGGTGCACGCCGGTCAACGGCATCTGCGCCTCAAAGCCAAAGACTTAGAAAGCTATGCCGGAGAGCGAGCCCGCCGCGGACGTCGCCTACCAAGAGGTTTCCAGAAGGTGGATCGATTATCGGTGGAGTAGCGCGAGCCTTAACTTGCCTTGTGTGACGCATCACCCAGTTTGACAGTCATATCACCGAGGCTGGCTGGTAGAGCTCGTCAGACGAATGATTACCTCTTTACCCGTCATGACGAGCGACAGCGACGTAATCTAAGCGTTCTAACCAAGCAATAATCTAAACGACGAACGGACCGCTGATCAGGTTAACCAACGACCGTTCCACAGCCACGATCAAAAGATCTTAGGCAGGCCTGTGAATGCCGCAGATCTTGTGCCCATCTGGATCTAAGAAGTAGCACAGGTACATCAGACCCATGTTGCCGTTGCGGGCTCCCGGTGGATCTTCTGCCGTGGTAGCGCCGTTGGCAATCGCCACGTCGTGGAATTCCTGCAGCTGCTCTGGCGAGCTGCATAGAAAACCAATCGTCGAGCCGTTGGCGACACTAACGGGCTGGCCGTTGATAGGTTCGGAAACGCTGAAGGTCGAGCCATCGTGGCTATAGAACAAACGGGTATGGCCGGTGTCATTCACATGCTCCATGGCAGGGGCTGCGCCCAGTACGCCGAGTACGGCATCGTAAAAGGCTTTGGTTTTTTGAATGTCATTGGCGCCGATCATAATGTGATTCAGCATCGGGATTACTCCTCTTTGTGGTTGAGACCGGCCAGCAGACTAGACGCATAAGATGCTCAATGCCATAGGCGCTGCATCTGTCCGACCAGAGCCCTTAGGTAGCCAGATTAAAGCCCAGCACTACTTGGGCCTGACCGGTAATCAGTGTTTTCTCTCGTTCTGGTAAGCGCTCGATACTGTAGAACATCTGTTGAGGGGCAAGGTCCTCCAAAATCGGGTGCGTGAACTCCTGCGCCCAGCCACATTGTTCTTGCGTGAGGTCTGCAAAAACCTCCGCTGTCATCAGCGCGGTCTCGGACTTTGCTAAGGATGCTAGCGTCAAATTTTGCTCGAGGTTCGTTACCGCTTCGATGGCGTCTACGGTCATCGCCGTGGTCTCGGCAGGGTCCTTAGGGCTGATGATATTGCATAGGTGACAACGGAACTCGCCTTGGGTTTCGTATTCTCGCAGCAAGCGCTGCAGCAGCAGCGATGCGTAAATCGCCCGCAATCCGTTGGTTTCCGCCTTGCTGATTAGCAACGCCAGCCCGCGCTCCTGTATGGCAAAAGCAAATCCGGGATACAGCGCGCAAACCTCTCGGGCCATGGCCAGCGCGTCGTCAATGGCCTGCTTTTGCTCGGCCGAGCGAAGACTGCGCTGGTTATGCAGTTTTACTGTCAGCAGATAAGCGGGCTGCTCTTGGGCTTGCTCCGCAGGCACCGAAACGATGGGCAGCGAACGATTGCCCCGCGCACTGAACTGAATAACCATTACCGTAACAGCCGGGGTCAGCAGCACGGTAATGAGCGACAGCAAGCCCAGCATCCACGGCAACGGTGGCGCGAAGGCCTCTTGATTCAGCGTCACGTAAACGATGCCGCTTAATGTCTCGTCAATGGTCGCCTCCGCCACATAGCTAACGTTCGACGGCTGTATCCCGCTCATCGCCATCATTGCATCGCTCGGGTCAAAGAATGCGATGCCGCCAATCTCTTCCAGTGCGGTGAGTCGGTTGGCGATCACGGTCAGGGTAATTTGCTCGGTGTTTAACAGCGCATCTGCGGTGGTGTTGGCCAGCGTATTGGCCAGCGCGCTGCCGTAGCGATCCATCTCTTCTTGGCCGTCAGGCCGCTCAAACCAAATGACCAAAAGACTCGCCGCACATATCGCGGTGGCAATCGCCGCCGCGGGCAAGGTCACCCTGCTGGCGCGAAACTTTGTACGAAAACGCTGCAGAGGACTCATCGAGTGGGTATGCCGCCCAGCGCCCGACGAGTCTGGTCGTAACGCAGCGCTTTGCGCGCAGCCGCATGTGCTGGGCGCTGTTGTGGCAGGGCGAAGAGGGTGTGCAAAAAGACCTCGTTTTGTGGTGTCGCGGCGGGTGATAAAATACCACAAAGCGTAGGATGCAATCCTTCTCGCGACCATCTCAGGCCGCTAGACTATCGCACTATGTTGCAACGCAAGGCTTATCCCTTGGCCGAACAAATCATGCTGGTAAGTATTTCCGGTCAGGACAAACCGGGGCTGATGTCTGCGCTGATGGCCATTTGCGTTGAGTTCAACGCGCAGATTTTAGATATGGGCCAAGCGGTGATTCACGATGAACTTGCGCTCGGTCTGCTGCTTTCGTCCGCAAAGAGCGATGCCCTACGTCAGGCAATCACTGCCCGCTGCTCAGACGTTGGCTCCGCCCTGCGACTGCAAACCGTCGATGCCGACGACTACGGCACTTGGGCAAAATCGATTTTTGCCAGTCCGCTGATTTTAACCCTGCTGACCAATGGCTCTGCCGCAGAACCCCTGCAGGCGGTCAGCGCGCTTACCCACGCTTGGCAAATGAACATCGACACCGTGCGCCGTTTAACCAAGCCACGCGCACTGATGGATGTCAGCGGTGCCGGTGAGCGCTTTGGCGTAGAGATGCGCCTAAGCGGCGAGCTGGCCAACAGCGTTGAGTTTCAGACAGAACTGCTCAAGCTTGCTGATCAAAACGATTTCGACGTGAGTCTGCAGCGAGACTCTGTGTTTCGACGCAATCGGCGCCTTGTTGCCTTCGATATGGACTCCACCCTAATCGCCGAAGAGGTGATGGACGAACTGGCCAAGCGCCACGGCGTGGGCGATAAAGTGGTGGCCATTACCGATGCCGCCATGGCCGGCCAGCTAGATTTCAAAGAAAGCTTTCGTCAGCGCGCGGCGCTGCTTGAAGGCTTGCCCCTGCAGGTGCTGCACGAAGTGGCCGAGTCGGTTGCACTTAACACGGGCGCGCGACGTCTGATCAAGGCGCTCAAACACTTTGGCTATACCGTCGCCGTGTTCTCCGGCGGCTTTCAATACGTTGGCGAGTACTTGCAGCAGGAACTGGGAATCGACCACGTCTTCGCCAATGAGCTGGAAGAAGTCGATGGGGTGATGACCGGTAAGGTGATCGGCGACATCGTCGATGCCCAGCGCAAGGCCGAGTTGCTGCGTCAGATTGCCGTTAAAGAAAATATTTCTCTCGCGCAAACCATCGCGGTAGGTGACGGCGCTAACGATCTGCCTATGCTGCAACAGGCAGGGCTAGGGGTGGCGTATCACGCCAAGACTATCGTGCGCGAAAACGCCAAACACGCTATCTCGAACTTTGGCCTCGACGCCATTTTGTATCTCATTGGCTTCAGCGACTTAGATATAGAGCAGGCGCTCACCCGCGACTGACGCGCTGCCGTTCACCACTGCCGCGTTAAAAAATCCTCAATCACACCGCAGGCCTCAGCCATGTGCGCGGCACCGTTTGCACCGGTGTAGTAGTGGGTTGCCCCCTTCACCACATGCAGGTGCTTGCGCTCGTGAGTCACCGCGTCATACAGGCGCTGGGTATGGCTTGGCGTGCAGGCATCGTCTGCCGAGTTGCCCACAACCAATACCGGCACGCTGATTTTGCTGCCTGAGGCGATCGCATCGCAGCGCGCATCGTCATAGCTCCACTGGCTGAGCCAACTGCGTAGGGTGCAAAACCGCGCCAGCCCCACCGGGCCATCGTTGACAATTTTTGGGTCGCCCAAGTAGCAGCCACCGGGTTTGCGGTCGCTGGGCTCAATGCTCGGGTCGAGCCAGCGCGGGTCGGCCATGGTGCCGTGCACGGTAAAGGCGAACTCGCTCCAAGGGCTGTCGGATGCGCGGATGACATTAAGCTTTTCCCGCACCCACGCAGTAATGCGCCGGTTGCGTGCGATCTGGGCTTGGGTAAACAGAGCGAGAAAATCTGCTGAATAGGGCGGCTGGTTTGGGTTGGCAGCATCGTAAAGATTCAGCTGCGCATCACGCAGGTGAGGCTGGCTCTCGTCAGTAATCGACGGGTCGAGCCATTCGGTAAAAATACGGTGCCGGCTCACATGCGCCGCCAGCATCAAGATCGAATTAGCCGCGGGCAGGCGCGCCGCATCCACCGTGTAAGAATCCCCCGCCGCGGTATCGCTAATGCCGTCGCCCGCTTCTGCCAACGCCTGATACCACAGCATTAGCGAGCCGCCGCCGGACCAGCCTGCCAGCACAATATTGCTGTAGCCCAGCCGGTCCTTTGCATCGCAGATCGCCTCGCCCAGGTCGCAGGCGACTTTTTCCATCATCAGCGCGTAGTCGGCGCCGCGATAGCGCGAGTTGGCCCACAAAATATGATGCCCCCGCTTTGCCAGCTGCCGCACCAAGGGCAAGTACATACCGCCCCCTACCGGATGCATAAACACAATCAGCGTGTCGCTGGGTTTATCAACGGGTCGAATTAAATGGCAGTCCAGCCCGACGATGGCACCGCCGCCGCCGTACACATCGCTGTAGGTGGCGTTCTCTTGAAAGCCCACCGCGTAGGCAATGCGCTCGCAGCCTTTTGGTGTGCCTGGATTCATTGCCGATGTCATCGTGCTCCCCTTATTCCCTCATGCCCTTGTTGCAGAGTCTGCCGCGAAACGCATCGCGTGAATACTCGGGCAGCCTGACGTGGCGGCGTTGGGTCGGCGCTCTTTGTCGTTCGTTAACCTCGGCCTTTGAAGGCTAATGCCGTTTTGGACATCTCGCCCGGTTCTTCGCGCACTAATCGCGGCAACAGATAGCCCGGCAAACGCTCGCGCATCGCCTCATAGATTGGCTGTGCTTGGGCATCCGACACCATAAAGTGCGCGGTGCCGGTCACCGGATCGGGCATGTGCAGGTAGTAGGGCAGCGCGCCTTGCTCGAACAGCATCTCGGATAACTCACACAGCACATCGACGTCGTCGTTCACACCATGCAGTAGCACGGTCTGGTTCAGCAGGTGCACGCCCGCCTCGCGTAGGCACGCAAACGCGCGCGCCGTGTCCACGTCGAGCTCTTGCGCGTGGTTGCAGTGCACCACCACAGTGATCGAACAGCGGCTTGCCGCTAAGCTTTCGAGCAGCGCCCGGGTCACGCGTTGAGGCAGCACAATAGGTAAACGGCTGTGCAGGCGAATACGCTTTACGTGGGCAATGGCGTTAATGTCATCGATCAACTCGCCCAGCTGGGCATCGCCGAGCAGCAGCGGGTCGCCCCCAGACAGAATTACCTCGGTAACCGAAGCGTCAGCGGCGATCACCTCCAGCGCTTCACCATGGCCTGCCGGTTTGTGGTCTTGGTAGGGAAAGTGCCGACGAAAGCAGTAGCGGCAGTTCACCGCGCAGCCTGGGGTAGTAATCATCAAAACCCGGCCTTGGTATTTTTGTATCAGCGTGGGCGCGCGTTTAAACCCAAGCAGCGCGTTATCCTCACCCAAGGGGTCGGCGACAAAACCCGCACTGTGTTCGCGCTCTTGTAGCAGCGGCAGCACCTGCCTCAGCAAAGGGTCGGTGGGGTCATTGGGGTTCATCCGACCAGCGAATGACATAGGCACCAACATGGCAAAGTCGGGCTGGGGATCCAGCGCCAAGGCGTCAGCGGGCAGATCAAGGTGGCTTAGCAAGTCCCGCGGCTGCCGAAACGCCCCGCGCAGCAGCTTTTGCCATTCGTCGGACTGCCACGGCGTTCTGTTCGGGGTTATCATAAGGGCTTACCAACGGATGAATACAAGACTATGGCTACTTATTCTACCAACGAATTTCGCTCGGGCATGAAAGTGATGCTGGACGGCGACCCCTGCAATATTCTGGAGAATGAGTTTGTAAAGCCGGGTAAGGGCCAAGCCTTCAACCGGGTGAAGATGCGAAACCTGAAAAACGGCCGCGTGTGGGAGCGCACCTTCAAGTCAGGCGAAAGCATCGAAGCCGCCGATGTCATCGATATAGACATGGAATACCTGTACGGCGACGGCGAGTTTTGGCACTTCATGAAAACCGATGACAGCTATGAGCAGGTTGCAGCAGATCAGTCAGCGGTAGCCGATGCAGAAAATTGGTTGAAAGAACAAGAGGTGTATCAAGTAACCCTTTGGAACGACGCCCCCATTGCGGTCACCCCGCCAAATTTCGTTGAACTTGAAGTCACTGACACCGACCCGGGCCTGAAAGGCGATACCGCCAACGGCGGCACCAAGCCAGCCACGCTGTCGACCGGCGCCACCATCAAGGGCGTACCGCTGTTCATCAATATTGGCGATGTACTGAAGGTCGATACTCGAACCGGCGAATACGTCTCCCGCGCCAAAACCTAACGACCTCAAGTACTCATGAGTGACTGGCGACCCTCGGCGCGCATAGAGCATTTAAAACAGCGTGCCGAGCTACTGGCGCAGGCAAGAGCCTTTTTTGCCGAGCGCAACGTCATCGAAGTGCAAACCCCGGTGCTTGCCAAGCACACAGTGACCGAGCCCGATGTGCAAAGCATCGAAGTGCCCGGCTACGGCTACCTGCAAACCTCGCCGGAATATCAAATGAAACGCCTGCTCGCCGCAGGCATGCCCAGTTGCTATCAGCTAGGCCCAGCCTTTCGCCACGGCGAGCAAGGGCGCCTGCATAACCCAGAATTCACCATGCTGGAGTGGTATCGGCTCGGTTTTGACCACAATCAGCTCATGTACGAAGTAGCGGACATGGTGGATGCCCTGTTGGGCCCCAAACCTTATCAACGTCTCACCTACGAAGACGTTGTAGGTAAGAGCGAAGGCCGCAGGAGGGATGCACTCGACCTCGCTTTCGCCGACGCTTGTGAGCGACTCACCCCTGGACGGTTTTTCATTACCGACTACCCTGCAGACCAAGCCGCGCTAGCGCGCATAAACCCAGACGGCCAAACCGCAGCGCGATTCGAACTGGTCATTGACGGCGTTGAAATCGCCAACGGTTACTGGGAGTTGTTGGATGTCGAGGAGCATCGTCAGCGGTTCAAAACTGACGGTGAGATAAGACAGCAGCGTGGGTTGCCAGCCATGGCAGTGGACGAGGCGTTCATAGCGGCTTTGCAACACGGTCTGCCCGCATGCGCAGGCGTCGCCATGGGCTTTGATCGACTGGTGATGTTGGGGATTGGCGCGAAAGCTCTTTCTGATGTGACGGCGGTTACAGGCAGCTGAGCGATACGGCCCCATAAGCACTGTGTCCCCTTTAGCACTATGTCTCTATAAGCACTATGCCCCTATAAGCACTATGTCCCCTGTCTGATTTTTTACCGCTGCGCGCGATCTTTCTAACGAAAAATATCCGTTATGTGACCTAACCCGCAAACAGCGTGACGTCGTTAGGCCTCCATTCGTGCACAATTCTTGTAGATCTGCCGTATTGCTGCAGGTGCCAGCGCCGTTTTAGAAAAAACGGTGCGTGTTTTGGGTAAGCGCGCTGAGTAAAAAATTCTCCCTAAGCGAGCAGGATCAGATTCCTGCTTGAGGCGAGCGGCCAAGATTTTCTTCGAAGGAGAATGGAAAATGCAGGACATCTTTATATCGATAAAGGCTTACTTATATGAGCGCGCGGCGAGCCCACTAACTGGGGCGTTTGCTGTCTCGTGGGTGGTCTGGAACTATCGATTTTTTGTTGTTTTATTCTCAGATGGCCTCTCGACGCCCAGTAGTAAATTTGCGGCTATCGATCAGCTCTTCGACGTCGATAAACTGCCCCTCGGCGAGTACCTGTGGCCATGCATTGGCCCTCTTGTCCATGGATTACTCATGCCCGCAGCGATTGCCCTTTTTTACCTATTTATTTATCCGGTAATGGCTCAACCGGTGTATCAATACTCCCTAGTAAAACAAAGACAACTGACGCTAATTAAACAAAAACACGAAAGCGAGACACTTCTGACCGCCGAGCAATCGAGAAATATTCTGCGCGAAATAGCACAAATAAAAATTCAGCATGAGAACGAGGTAGTTGACTTAAACGATCAAATATCGAAGCTCAAAACGTCTCATGAAAGCGAGTTAGCTCAATACCATAGTGAAAGATCGAAACTCGAAGAGGAAATTAACAAGAGCGACGCGGACTCCCGCCCGGCACTGCCAGACATGGACGAGCGAGCCAGGGAAGAAGCAGTGAAGAAATACGATGGCATAATATTCGCCGCTATTGAGAGGCGACCGCTGGGACTATTTAGACTAAATGAACTCTTAGGACAGCACTTTTGGAGCGCCATAGCGGATGATACAAGGGAAGATATGGAAGAGCGGTTTCGGTCTCAGGTTGAGCGGGGAGACCTTGTAGGGGTATCAACCTTGGCAACGGCGAAGGGCCCACAGAGGTATCTGAAGGCCTAAAAAAGCGAAATTTTGAATAACAACAGCCAAACGAGTTAGTTCAGTGGAAACAAATGATCTTGTGATGTGTATCCGATGCAGTGCGAGGCCAGCATCCCACGAATTCTGCACAATCTTTCTTATCGACGGCGTGCATCACGGTGGTAAATGCGCTTTTTTCTCTTGCAACTCGTTGTCCCCGGCGTTCTATGCATAACGCTTCGATCTCAGTCCCCCAGCACAGCCGAACCGCAAAGATCTTGCGCTGGGGTTTTATCCT
>PYIJ01161476.1_pt1 | contig 25602 bp, 24 predicted proteins | sample 3578051 | NCBI WGS metagenome assembly PYIJ01 (sample SAMN08408021, study PRJNA431606) | Marine metagenome isolate SA_KN192-05_S13_5m, whole genome shotgun... | biome: marine; feature: oceanic pelagic zone; material: water; isolation source: surface water sample, 0.2-0.8 um fraction ... | reverse complement strand
CCAAGAGATGTTGTAAATAATTTTTCACTTAAAAATTTTTCTGGTACCCATGCAATTGGGCATACAAGAATGGCTACAGAAAGTGCGATTACTACAGACGGATCACATCCGTATTCAACAGGAGAGGATGAGTGCCTAGTCCACAACGGCTCACTTTCAAATCATAACAATTTAAGAAGAACACTAAAAAAAAAGGGAATAGAAATTAAATCTCAAAACGACACAGAGGTAGCTGCTGGTTACATTTCAAATGGTTTATCAAATAAGAAATCTTTAAAAGAGACATTAATTGATGGGTTAAAAGACTTAGATGGTTTTTATACTTTTATTTCTGGTACCAAAAATGGTTTAGCAATAGTAAGAGATGAAATTGCTTGTAAGCCTGCTGTTGTGGCAGAAACAAAGGATTACGTTGCTATAGCTTCTGAGTTTCAAGCAATGGCTCATTTACCTAATGTTAATAAAGCAAAAATTTTTGAACCTGAACCTGGTTTAGTATATAGCTGGGGAAAATGATTAAATTAAATCTTAAAAAAGACTCTTTGAGAAAAGTTAACGAGTTACTTCAAAATCTCGACCAAAAATCAAATGATAGAAGTTTCAAAATAATTAATCCAGATGGTAATCATGCTATTTGCGCAGGTTTAAAAGATGAAATGGATGTAACCATTGAAGGTCATGTTGGTTATTACTGTGCAGGGATGAACATGAAAGCTGATGTGACAGTTAATGGTAATGTAGGAACAGGCGTAGCTGAGAATATGATGTCAGGATCTGTTCACGTAAAAGGTAATGCTTCTCAGTCGGCTGGTGCTACTGCCCATGGTGGAACATTAATTGTTGATGGAGATACAAGCTCTCGTTGTGGAATTTCTATGAAGGGTATAGATATTATTGTAAAAGGCTCAGTTGGTCATATGTCTGCATTTATGGCACAGTCAGGGAACTTAGTAATTTGTGGAGATGCTGGTGATGCGTTAGGAGATAGTATTTATGAAGCAAAAATTTTTATAAAAGGAGAACCTAAATCCTTAGGAGCTGATTGTGAAAAAAAAAATATGAATAAAAAAGATCAAGACCTTCTAAAATCTCTTTTGAAAAAAGCAAATATAGATGAAAATCAATTAACACATTTTAAAATGTATGGCTCAGCAAGAAAGCTTTACAATTTTAATATAGATAATGTATCGGAGTATTAATGTCTGAAAAATTTAAAACCGTTCCAAGAAAATCATGGACCTTTGATGATTACACAAACTCAGAAATAAGAAGAGCAGCCGAAACTGGAATTTATGACATACGAGGAGGAGGGTCAAAAAAAAGACTACCTCATTTTGATGATTTATTATTTTTAGGAGCGTCTATGTCTAGATACCCACTCGAGGGTTATAGAGAGAAATGTTCAACAAACGTTACTCTAGGGACTAGACATGCAAAAAAACCATTAGAGCTTGATATCCCTATAACGATCGCAGGTATGAGCTTTGGAGCTTTATCTGGTCCTGCAAAAGAAGCACTTGGTAGAGGCGCTAGTATTTCAGGTACCTCAACTACGACAGGTGATGGGGGGATGACCCCAGAAGAGAGAGGACAATCTAAACATTTAGTCTACCAATTACTTCCATCAAGATATGGAATGAATCCAGAAGATTTAAGAAAAGCAGATGCTATAGAGGTAGTTATTGGTCAAGGTGCAAAACCTGGTGGTGGAGGTATGTTACTTGGTCAAAAAATTAGTGATCGGGTTGCTGAAATGCGTACCCTTCCAAAGGGAATTGATCAAAGATCCGCATGCCGTCACCCAGATTGGACAGGCCCTGATGATTTAGAAATTAAAATTCTTGAGATAAGAGAAATTACTGGTTGGAAGGTTCCTATTTTTGTTAAACTTGCAGGAGCTAGACCATACTATGATACAGCTCTTGCTGTAAAAGCTGGAGCAGATGTTGTTGTTCTAGATGGAATGCAGGGTGGAACTGCTGCAACACAAGAAGTTTTCATTGAAAATGTTGGTCAACCCACTTTAGCATGTATTAGGCCTGCTGTTGATGCACTTTTAGATTTAGATATGCATAGAAAAGTTCAGTTAATAGTATCAGGTGGCATTAGAAATGGCGCAGATGTTGCTAAGGCTATGGCCCTAGGCGCTGATGCTGTTTCAATTGGCTCATCTGCTTTAATAGCACTTGGAGATAATGATCCAAAATGGGAGAGTGACTACAAAAAATTAGGTACAACTGCTGGTGCTTATGATGACTGGCACGAAGGAAAAGACCCTTCTGGAATTAATACCCAAGATCCCAAATTAATGAAAAGATTAGACCCTGTTAAAGCAGGTAAACGCCTATCAAATTATTTGAAGGTAATGACACTAGAAGCCCAAACAATTGCAAGAGCTTGTGGTAAAAACAGCTTACATAATTTAGAACCAGAAGACTTGTGTGCTCTAACTGTTGAGGCTGCCGCAATGGCTAGAGTGCCATTAGCTGGTACCGGATGGATCCCGGGATCAAAGTTTTAAATAATTTACTTATTCTAAAAAATGCACAACATGCAGATTTTATATACCTAGCCATAGAAAAAATAACTACCAAATAGAAAAAATTATGTTGTGACAATGTAACAGTAGTGTTATTTTACCGTTTCATAATATGAAACAAGGAGAAACTTTAAATGGGGCAGGATTTAAAGTACATAAATAAATCTTTAGAAAAATCTTTCAAAATCTTAGAGATACTTTCTAAATCAATTTTTCCTCTTAAAGCTTCTAATATTTCTCGCAAGGCGACTCTATCAAGAACGACAACTTTTAGATTACTATCTGTTCTAAGTGATCTTGGGTACATTCATAAAAATCTAAGTTCGAATACCTATACAATGGGACACAAGGCGTTTCAATTTGGTGAAACTTCTGATTATCTTCAGTCAATTTCAGAAACATCAAGAGAGATTTTAAAAGATATATCAAGTCAAACAAATTTGATTACATACTTAGCCATGTTAGAGGGATCACAAATTGTTCACTCTGATAAAATTTCGAATAACACAGATGATGCAACAATAAGAACTTTTAGAATGAGGTTAGATGCACATTGTTGTGCTCTAGGAAAAGTAATGCTTGCTTATAGACCTGAAAACGAAATTTCAACAATCTATAGAAGTTATAATTTTTACCCTCATACAAATAATACAATAATCAATTTAAATGATTTAAAAAAACAACTAACAAAGATTAGAGGCAGTGGTTATGCCTTAAATCATGGTGAGGCTTTTGAAAATTCTTATGGTATTGGTGTAGCAATTTTAGATAAAGATAAAAGATCCTTTGCTGGAATCGCTTTATCTGGAAGTAAAAATATTCTTAATCCAAAAACAATGGATAATTACATTAATTTGTTGCAAGACGCTTCTATTAAAATTTCTAGATTAATTGTTGATAATTAAGCCTTTTCCTATGAAATTTTGTTTCATAATTTGAAACAAAATGTATTTTTTTTGTTATCTAAATTCAAAATACAATTAATCTTGGAGGATTAAATTAAAATGAGTCTACCGTCTAAATGTGAATATTTAATAATCGGTGCTGGAATACACGGCTTAAGTACAGCTTGGCATTTATGTAAAAAGTTATCTAGTAAAGGACAATTAAAAGAAAATTCAGTAGTTGTTATTGAAAAAACAAAGGTTGCAAATGGAGCGAGTGGTGTAGCATGTGGAATTGTAAGAAATAACTACTATCAACCTGCAATGAGAAGTTTAATGGCTCACTCTGTAGATGTATGGAATGAAAATGCTGAGGCATTAACATATAAACCAGTTGGTTACATGCAAATCAATTCACAATTAATGCACGAAGGCATGTCAGAAGTTTATCACCAACAAAAAGAAATTGGCTTTGACTCAGAATTTATTGAAGGTGCCAGTGACTGCGAAAAGTACATGAAAGACATGCTTCCAGATTGGCAAGCTCAAGGAATAACTTCTGTCTTACATGAAAAAAAGACTGGCTACGGAGCCAACAGGGGAGCAATCGAAGGATTTCATAAATTAGCTATATCATCTGGTGCAAAAGTAATTGAGGGTGTTGAAGCAAATAATCTAATCTCCTCAAACGGTAGTGGTGCTGTAACAGCAGTAGAAACATCTGAGGGAACAATTGAGTGCACACAACTAGTTGTTGCCGCTGGTCCTTGGGTTAGAAAGTTTTGGGAAATTTTAGAGTTACCAAACTCTGTAAAAATTAAAAAACCTGACGGATCTTTCACTGATGAAATACCTATGTGGTCATACATGGCTCTTGAAGAAGGTGAGCTTGAAGTTGATCCACGGAGTTATAAAACAGCAATGGGAACTGAGTACCCTGTAATTCATGTTGATACTGAGTCAACGCTTGTCTCAAACAAAACAGGTGATGTTATTCATGAAAATGTAATGTGGGGTTTTTATTATAAGCCAGATGTATACAGAAATGGTATTCAGGGAGGTTCATCTCCATATGATGTAACTAAACCCGCAAATGATATTAAACTTGATCCTTATGGACACGACTCTCTTGAGTTTCAACCAAGAGCTTCTTTTGAGGATAAATGGACTTCTGCTCTGGCTTTTTGTCAGAAGCAATTTGATGGATGTCACAGTAAATATAAAAGGCAAAATGCTGGCGGTATTGGGTGTGTGACTCCTGATCGTTTTCCTGTATTCGACCAATATAGAGAAAACGTGTATATTATAGCAGACGCAAACCACGGATATAAAATGGCTGGTGTTGGTGATTTAGTATCCGATGAATTGCTTGGAGGAAAGTCTGAAATTCTAGAACCTTTCAGATTTTCACGATATGAAGAAGGGAAATTACATCCGGTTTCAAAGAGCCCATTCCCTTGGAGCTGATGTAGAGGAGGAATAAAATGACGGCATTAGAAACTTACGTTGCGGAAAAAGAAAGAAACGAAAACGTAAAAAAAGTAAGAAAAAAGATCGATGAACTTGGTATTGAATATATTTATTATCAATTTATTTCAGTTACAGGTAGAATAGTCGGTAAAGGTTACCCTGCTGATCACTGGGAGACAGTTGCGCAAAAAGGCTTCCAATTAGTTTATGGTTCAACCGCTAACTTATTTACAAATAGAAATGGGGATTACATAGGTTATGGACCAGAAGCCCACGAATTAGTCGGTATTCCAGATCCAGAAACTTTTGTTCAACTTCCTTGGGATAAAAGAATAGCAAGAGTCTTCTGTACCTGCTTTAGAAATAGAGAAGAAGTCGAAGACCCAGGTGGCTTCTTAACATCAGACTGTAGAGGTAATCTTAAAAGACAGCATAAAGAATTTAAAGAAAAACATGGCTTAGAGCTAAGAGCAGGCACTGAACCAGAAATGATGTGGTTAACTAAAAATGAAGACGGTACACCTACAGGCTCTGGTTTCTCAAAGCCTTATTGCTATCACATAGATCAGTTTGAGTCTCTAAGACCTGTTTATATGAAGGTTATCGAGTACTCCAGATTTATGGGTCTTGATATTATTCAAGGAGACCATGAAGATGCTCCTGGCCAGTTAGAGTTAAACTTCAATTATGATGATGTATTGAGAAATGCAGATAGATTATCTACCTATAGACAGGTATGTGCTCAAGTAGCTAGAGAATTTAATTTAATAGCATGTTTTTTATCCAAGCCATTTGTAGGCGTCTCAGCTTCTGGTTGTCACACTAACATCTCTCTTTGGAAAGAAGGCGAAGATCAACTCATTCCTTGTGGAAATGATACAAAAGCACTTCCTGGTATGGATCAAGTCTACCATCACAGAAGAGGGGGTGAAAATGTGTTTATGCCCGATACTGATGATAGAAAAATCCCAGGTAAGATTGGTCTCAACGCAATTGGAGGTGTAATGGAGCACCTTCCTGCACTGACTGCTCTTGGCTCCTCAACAGTGAACTCATATAGAAGACTTTGGGATGCTGGTTTTTGGGCACCTGTTTATGCTGACTGGGGTTACCAAAATAGAACATGTGGTCTTAGAGTTTCTGCACCTGGAAGATTTGAGTACCGATCAGTCGACTCAGCTCACAACCCTTATTTAATGGGCTCAGGTTTATTAGCTGCTTTTGGTCATGGTATCGATGAGAAAATGGATCCTGGAAAACCAGAACAGCAGAATATGTATGAAGCAAATGCAGGAAAAGAAAAACTACCGATGACTCTTGGTGAGGCTCTTGACAAATTAGACAAAGACAAACTAATCCAAGATGCACTACCGGGCGACATGTTAAGAGTTTTCACTGAATATAAAAGAGATGAATGGGAAGAATTCCTAGCAACTCCAACACAGTGGGATCTTGATAAATATTTAGATTGCCTACCATAAAGTAATTTATAAGGAGAAAAGTATGTGTGGAATAGCTGGAGTAATTAATAAAAAGAAAACAGTCAACGTTGGTGAACAGATGGGTCTGATGTTACAAGGACTTAAACATAGGGGACCGGACTCTACCGGATATGCTATGTATGGAACACCACTTAAAAAAGGTTTTGTTATGAGATTTAAAATATCTGAAAATGAAGCTGAAAAAGTTAATGCAAACGTTGACTCACCTGCTGATTTAAAAAATAGAAAAAATGCCGTTGATGCTATTTTGAAAAAACATGGTGCAAAAGTAACAAAACAAAGCTCCAGCACCCCATACGCTTTTCGTTATGTATTTGATTTTAAAGGCGATCTTACAGATTTAGCAACAGAAATCGAGACAGTCGAAAAAACAGAGATACTATCAATTGGAAAAGGTCTTGAACTAATTAAGGACTTGGGTGATGCAACAACTGTTTCAGACCAATACGGTCTAAATAAGTTTATGGGCACCCATGGCATCGGCCATACAAGAATGGCCACAGAGTCTGATGTTGACATAAAATCTGCTCACCCATACTGGGCTTTTCCATTTGAAGATGTATCAGTTGTACACAATGGTCAATTGACTAATTATTGGGGCAACAGAAGGGTACTTGAAAGAAAAGGCTATAGGTTTAATTCAAACTGTGACTCAGAGATAATTGCTGTTTATATAGCAGATAAAATGGCCAATGGCATTGAACTAGAAAAGGCAATGCATGACAGTTTAGATGAACTTGATGGAGTCTTTACATACGTTGTTGCTACAAAAGATCAACTTGGAATGGCTAAAGATCATATGGCTGCCAAGCCAATGGTAATCTATGAAAGCAAAGATATCGTAGCATGTGCATCAGAGGAAGTAGCTATAAGAAATATTTTTCCTCATGAAATTAAAACTTATGATCCTTATGAAGCGGAGGTAAAAGTATGGCAGGCTTAACAAAAAAAACATCTGCATTTGATGATGAAAATTTATCAGGTAGATCCCAAAAACTGTATTTTGAGGTAACCGAAGAAGAAAATTTTACTTATTACGGTAATCACGAGGTTGATTTTAATAAAAGAACTTCTATTGATTGCGAAGGAATTGATGCTCATGAATTAAATCAAAAAATTAGAGATGCCATTAGAAAAGGATATGGATCTATTGTGATTAAAAATCCAGGAGCTAAACACTCTCTTGGAGTAGGTATTTTAAATAAGCTTAACTTAATTTTTGAAGGAAGCCTAGGCTACTTTGGTATTGGATGTATCGATGGTCCTACTGTTAGAATTAACGGGAGAGTTGGATGGTCTTGTGCTGAAAATATGATGTCAGGAAAAGTTGTTGTTGAAAACAACGCTGGTTCTTGTTTTGGAGCAGCTTTAAGAGGCGGTGATTTAATTGTTAAGGGTGACGCCGGTGCAAGAACTGGAATTGATATGAAAGGTGGTACCATTTTAATAGGTGGTAATGCAGGTGCCTACACTGGATTTATGATGCAAAGAGGTAGAATCATTGTTTGTGGTGATGTGAACGCCAATATGGGTGACTCTATGTATGATGGCATCATTTTTGTAGGAGGTGAGCCCCATTCTTTAGGAACTGACTGTGTTCAAGGTGAAATGAATGAACATGAAGTTAGATGGCTAGAACAAAAAATTAAAAATGCTGAAATTGACTGCAAGGTTCCAGCATCAAAATTTAAGAAATACGTTGCAGGTAGAATGCTTTGGAATTATGACAATCTAGAGCCAGCAGAAAAGAAAGGAATATTAGGCTAATGGCAAAACGTAATACACAATTATTAGGACAAAACTCAATCTTCACTCCTGAAGTAATGGATGACATACATATAAAATCGCAATTAGGTCGTTACCGTATGCGTGGCATGGCTTTAATGAAAAAAATTCCTCATTGGGATGATTTAGTATTTTTACCAGGAACACTTACAAGATTTGTTATCGAAGGTTATAGAGAAAAGTGTTTAACTGAGACAATAATAGGACCTAGAGCTAAAAATCCTATTAAACTAGACATACCTGTTTATATAACAAGTATGAGTTTTGGTGCTCTTTCTTATGAAGCGAAAACAGCTTTAGCGAGAGGCTCTTCTATGGCTGGTAGTGCTACATGTTCTGGAGAGGGCGGTATGATACCTGATGAAAGAAGATATTCTCACAAATGGTATTATCAATGTATCCAATCAAGATATGGTTTTAATCCTCATCACGCTCAACTAGCTGACGCAATTGAAGACTTTATTGGACAAGGTCAAAAAGTAGGAATGGGTGGTCACTTAATGGGTCAGAAAGTTACTGACCAAGATGCTGAAATGAGATCCTTACCCGCTGGTATTGATCAAAGATCTCCTGCTAGACACCCGGACTGGATGGGCCCAGACGACTTAGCACTTAAAGTACAAGAATTAAGAGAGTTAACTGATAATCAAGTCCCAATCCAACTTAAGTTAGGTGCATCAAGGGTTTATGATGACGTTAGAATGGCCGCAAAATGTGATCCTGACTCTATATTTTTAGACTCCATGGAAGGTTCAACAGCTGCTGGTCCACATATAGCAGCAGCAAATACAGGTATTCCAGGTATCGGCGCTATTCGAGAAGCAAGAAGAGCTCTAGACGACGTGGGTAAAACCGGTGAAATTTCACTTGTTTTCGCTGGTGGTATTAGAGATGGTGCAGACATGGCTAAAGCTTTGGCTTTAGGTGCTGATGCTATCGCTATAGGAACAGCTGGATTGGTTGCCTTAAATTGTAATAAAGATATCCCTGAAGCTGATTACGAAAAAGAAATGGGAGTAGAAGCAGGTTATTGTTACCACTGTCATACAGGTAGATGTCCTGTAGGTGTAGCTACCCAAGATCCTGTTTTAAGAAGCAGGTTAGACCCAACAGAAGCGGCAGAGAGAGTTTATAACTTACTAAGCACAATGACTCTTGAGTGCCAAATGCTAGCAAGGGCTTGTGGAAAAACAAATATCCACTCTCTTGAACCTGAGGATCTTGCTGCACTAACAATGGAGTCATCAGCAATGGCTAAAGTACCATTAGCTGGAACAGATCTGACTGTGGGTGTCGATAACTACCACTCAATTTAGGAGATAAAAATGGTTAAAAAGAAAACTTCAACATCAAAAACAAAAAAAGCTTCTAAAAAAACTTCTAAACCAAAGGGTTATCAAGTTGTAGGTGGGGCTAAGTTAAAAGATAAAGAGATTAAAACATCTAGAGAAAAGATGATCGGACAACATATTGGTTATCGTTACGATGTAAACTTAATCCCTGACTACAAACACTTAACACCATTCCTTAAACAATATATTGAAATTATGGGCTGGGATGATTTGAATTGGTTAGAGGATATCCATATGGGTTTTGAAGGAGATACACCAGCTGTTTTTGATCGAAACGCTAACGCATGGATAACTTTACCAAAAAAAATAAAGTTGCCCAAAAACCAACAAGATAGAGATATGCTCGCAAGAGAATTACTTATTAAATTTCAAATGTCGCCTAACCACCCATTAGTACAGTTAAAAAGAACATACGCTAAAGGCGAAAATTTCCAGTTAGTTGAATAAATATCATTAATTAAGAGGAGAGATTTTTTCTCCTCTTAATGAAATTTTAAAAACTAATCTTTAATCCTTATTAACTTTGATTTTTTCCAGTTAGGAATAAATTTTATTACATCTATTTCATTTCCTAATCCTGGATTAAAGTTCTTATTGTGCCAAAAAATATTTTCCCAGTGTTCCTCATCTTTCTCAAGCATAAAGGGTGAGCAAATAAGCCGATAGTTAGTTGAAAGATGAATAAAATCGAGAATGCAAGAGCTATCTTTTATAATCTTTTTGGATAATTTTGATCCTTTTGCAAATGTAGCAAAAAGTGAATCTGAAAATTTATCTTTATCCATAAAATATTCAGATGATAAAAATTTATTCATTTTATCAAACCTATCTGCTGGGTCATAGGTACGCTTAAAAGTATGCTCAAATAATTTAGTAGTATTGACAGGGTCATTTTCTGCTATGACAACAATTATTTTAGAGAGTTCATTTCCTTTTTTATCTAACAAAAAAGGCATCATAGATGAATTTGGCCTCCCATTCTGAGTCCTAAATGCTTGAATTCTAGACTGGCATTGCCAATCTAGAAATTTTTCTTGTAATACCTCTGGCGTCATTTTCTTAACAGTCTAAGGTTGTTTCTCTTTCCCAACTAGAAAGTTGTTTATTAAAGGTATTCCAATCTTGTTCTTTTAATTTTACATAGCTGTCCACTAAACCATCCCCAAATCCTGCTCGAATAACTTTTGACTTATTAAAATCACGAATTGCATCAAGAAGATTTAAAGGAAGTTTTTTTACTTTTCCTGCTTTATGACCTTCGGTATACATATTTATATCCAATCTTTTTCCAGGATCTCTTTTGTTATTTAAACCATCTAAGCCTAATAAAAGTATTCCTGCTTGAAGTAAATAAGGATTGGTTGCGCCATCCATTAGTCTCAATTCAAATCTTCCGGCTCCAGGAACTCTTACCATATGGGTCCTGTTATTACCTGCCCAGGTAATCGAACTTGGTGACCAAGTTGCCCCAGAGGTTGTAACACTTCCATTTATTCTTTTATAAGAGTTTACAGTAGGATTAAAAATAGCAGCCATTTTTTCAGCACTCTCCATAATTCCACCTAAGAAATTATAACCAGTTTTGGATAAACCAAGATCATCTTTTTTATCTAAGAACATATTCTTCTTACCTGCTTTATCCCATATTGATATATGACAATGACAACCATTACCTGTTAAATGTGTAAATGGTTTAGGCATAAATGTAGCTCTTAAAGAATGTTTTTCAGCAATTGACTTAACCATAAATTTAAAGAAAGCATGCCTATCGGCTGTTACAAGGCAATCAGAGAAATCCCAATTCATTTCAAATTGACCATTTGCATCTTCATGATCATTTTGATAAGGCTTCCAACCTAATGAAATCATTGAATCACATATTTCTGTGATAACATCATATCTTCTCATTAGAGCAGAAGAGTCATAACAAGGTTTAGCTTGTGTATCTCTGTCATCTGATAAAGAAGTTCCATCCTCGTTTACCAAAAAAAATTCACATTCAACTCCAGATTTCATATGAAGATTTTTTTTTGCTGCTTTTTCTATTTGTCTTTTTAAGGCCACACGTGGCGAGGCCTCAACTGGTTTACCATCCATATATAAATCGGATGCGACCCAAGCAATTTCTTTATTCCAAGGAAGTTGAATAACACTATCACCATCTGGCATTCCAAACATATCTGAGTCTGCTGGAGACATATCTAACCATGTTGCAAAGCCTGCAAAACCCGCTCCCTCTGATTGAATTTCATCTATTGCTGTTGCAGGGACTAGTTTTGATCTTAGAACCCCAAATAAATCTACAAAACTTACAAAAAAATATTTCACTCCATTTTTTTTTGCGAATTGATGAAGGTTAGTGCCCATTAATTTTCTCCTCTTTCATATTTGCATATGCGAATTTTGCATATGATTAAAACACATTGATAACATTCAATTTTTAACTGAATTTCAAACTATTTTGATTTTATAATTAACTAATTAAAAAGTAAAATAATTAAAAGAATAATAAAATGATTCTCATTCTGTAGGAGATATTTTTTTTTCTTTTTATTTTTATAAAAATAAATAAGGAGGTCATTAATATGACACTTGAAGAACTTGAAGTGTTTGTGACGACGCAAGCCAATGTAAGTATGGAAGCATACTATTGGTGGTGTACAGCGTTGATGATCACAATTCACGTAGGTTTTTTAATGTATGAGGTTGGAGCATCGCGTTTTAAAAATGCCGTTTCCTCAGCAGTAAAAAATCTTTTAGCGTTCGCCTTTATGATACCCACCTTTTGGTTATTTGGTTGGTACATTTACTTGGCGTTCCCTGGAGGTTTCACTCCGATTGACCTAGAAGGATATGGTACCCCATGGAATGTTTCAATGGGACCAATGTTAAGTGACCAGGCTACTGGTGTTTTCTGGGCAGCATTTACACTTTTTGCTTGTACTACAGCATCTGTTTTTTCAGGAGCTGTTTTGGAAAGAATAAGAATTAGTGCATTTGTTTTCTTAGCCGTAATCTTAGGTTCTGTTGCTTGGATTTTGGGCGCAGCTTGGGGTTGGCATCCTGACGGATGGTTAGTAACACAATTTGGTTACCACGATGTAGGAGCTGCAGGTGTTGTACACATGATAGCTGGTTGGTTTGCATTTGGTGTTGTCCTGAACTTAGGTCCAAGAGTTGGTAAATATAACGCTGATGGTTCAGCGAATGAAATTGAAGGTCATGATTTGAGATTTTCTTTCGTTGGTCTACTAATGATTATTGTTGGTTTCTTTGGATTCCTCGGTGGTTGTTTAATCTGGGCTGGTGCTGATTTGGGTGGCTGGGTTAATATCTACGGTGCTCCAGCAACTTTATCATCATTCGCATTTAATACGTTAATGGGTCTAGCTGGCGGTATGATTGGTGCCTTCTGGATGAGTAAAGGTAATCCTTTCTGGATGATGTCTGGTGGTCTTGCAGGTATATTCTCTTGTGCCTCTGGTCTTGATGTCTGGTATCCAGGATTAGCTTTTGTCCTCGGATTTGTTGGTGGTGTGATAATTATTCCTGCGAATAATTGGTTACATAAAACCTTCAAAATCGATGATCCTGTTGGTGCTATTTCAGTGCACGGTGTAGCTGGTATTTGGGGTGTTGTTGCAATGGGTTTATTTGCTTCAGGATATCCTGCCGCTGGAGACATTCCTCCAACTAGCTTTGGTGGTCAATTAGTTGGCTGTATAGTTATGTTCTTAGTAGGCTTTGTGCCTGGATACGGAATATCATTCATCATGAAGGCGATGGGATGGTTGCGTGTACCAGATGCAGTGCAAAAAGCGGGTATTGACCAAGCTGAACTAGGGCTGAAAGCATATCAATAAAGGTAATAAGGAAAGGATAAATTATGAATTCATGGCCAGGACCTGAAAACAGTTGGGAAGGTGTAGATGCTTATTTCACCTCTGCCAATAGTGAAGGCACATTAATATTCTGGACCCTTCTTGTAATAGCCTTGTTAATACTTGTTACAATGCTTGCAGCAAGACACGAGTCAGATACTGCTAACAAAACTAAATAAATACTTTATTATTATGGCGGGGATTTACCCCGCCATTTAAACTGATATGGATTACAACACAACAAATTATTTTTTCCAAAATCTAGTAAGTCTTGTACTAGAAAATAGATTAATCGCTGCTGTATTATGGATAATCTTCATGTATTTCATCCTCAGAAAAATAGCAAAAAAAGATAACGACTATATCCTTAATAAATTTACAAGATCTAATAAATAAATTTGAATTTTTTAATAATAAGTGGCATGGATGAGAGCCATGACATTGAACACGCGAGTGCTGAGTGTTTCTTTCAGCATCAATATTTTAGAGATATCATCATTTCTGAAAGAGAAGATGCTAATATTTCTGTATATAATACATATAAAAATAAAATAGATGATTTAAACAAGTATGATGCTTTTCTTTGGACAGGCGGTCTAGGAAGTATTTACGAGACTAATAGTCATAATAAAAATCAAATTGAAATATGTGAGAAAATTTTAAAATTAGACAAGCCTCTTTGGGGGAGTTGCTGGGGGCTTCAAGTTATTGCCTACTGTTATGGTGATGTAATAAAAAAAAGCAAAAAACCTGAATTTGGATACTCCGAAAAAATTGAAATCATTAAAAATCATAAAACCTATAAACATAAAATGAATTACTTTACCGCACCAGGCCATCATTACGATCATTTAGAGACTATAAATTCAGAATTTGAAATTATTTCTCAAAATAATTTTTCCATTCAATCTATAAGTCATAAAAGTAAAAATATTTTTTGCACACAATATCACCCAGAGTTACCCTATAATTTCATAGGTAGTTTAATGAAATACTGGAAAAAAAATTATCTCAAAATTATGAACGAGTTAAATTTCAATAATCTTTTAGACAAATTAGAGGTATTAGAGAAAGAGGATAAATATAACAGAAAATTAGAGATTAAAAACTGGCTCAGAGATCTTAATTAGTTATTTTCTTTTGTTACTATCATTACAACAAAAAGAAAGAAAAGTGATAAAATTCCACAAAAAACAGATCCAAAAAAAATAGTCGAAAGGATAAAGAAAAAAATATCTAGGCTAGTTATTTTACTAAAAAATAATGGATTAGTTAAAAATTGATCAACAACGAGTATAAAACTCATTATGAGTAATCCAGATAAAAACCCTCTTTTATAATATCTTATCCATGATTTTTTAAAGTAGCTAAAGTTCATTATGTATTGGTATTTTCTATATTATGAAAATATACTTATAAATCTATTAATTTAATTGGAGGAATATGTGAGTAATTATCATCAAAATATAAAAGATGCTCTACCGGATCCTAAAAGAGTAAAAAAAATTAAAAAAGACTTAGAGTCAAAAGGAGTTAAATATATTTATTCCAATTGGATTGATTTTTTAGGAAGTCCTAAAACGAAACCAATGCCTATTTCAGATTTTGAAGATTTATGTGCTGGAAAAGGTCCCCAATTTGCAGTTCATTCAGTATCTTTTGTCCCTGAGTTAACACCAGCTGATAATGATCAGATACCCGTACCTGATCTTGATAGTCTTGTTATTTGTCCCTGGGATAAAACATGTGCTTGGGTTTTTGCAGATCTTTACTGGAACGACAAACCCTACGATGTTTGTCCAAGAATGACTCTAAAAAGGCAAATTAAAAAATGTGAAAAATCTGATTTGAAATTTTTTGTTGGTATAGAACCAGAATTTTTTTTAATGAAATGGGATGGTGATAAACCTGTAAAAGCTATTGATAGAGATCCCATTCCTTTAAGAAGACAAGCTTTTGGATATGACGCTGAATATTCAATAGATGGAATGAATTTCTTAAAAGAGATTATTGATATTTTAAATAATGATCTGAAATGGGACTTACATGATGTCGTAGCTGAGGGTGCTTACGGTCAATATGAATTAGATTTTGGATATACAGATATTCTTTCAATGGCTGATAGATTTGTCTTTTTGCGAGTTCTTCTTAAAGAGATAGCAAAAAAATATGGTTATTTTGTTTCTTTTATGCCAAAAACTACAATTAGTGACTGGCGATCTGGAGCTCATATCAACCACAGTGTAGCTTCTATTAAAAAGAAAAATAAAAATATTTATAAAGATGGAGATAAATTTTCAGATAAAGCATATAACGCTGTTGCAGGAATACTTAAACATGGTGCTGCTATCACAGCTTTAGCTTGCCCTACGGTTAATTCTTATAATGGTTTTGTACCTACTGTTGAGGGCTTAGATGGTGGAATGCATACCTGGGCTCCAACTCATATGACTTATGGAAATAATAATAGATCTGCCATGATAAGGTTACCTCAAAATAGATATTGTATAGAAGATAGAGCTTCAGATTTAACTCAAAATCCATACCTTACTTTCTCATTATTGGCTGCAGCGGCTACTGAGGGCATTGATAAGAGGATGACACCGCCTAAAGCCACTAATAAAAGTCTGTATGATTTAACAGAAAAAGAAAAAAAACAAGTAACCAGTCTTCCAAGAAACTTACTAGAGGCAGTTGATGCTTTTGCAGCAGACCCTTTAACTAAAGAGGTGTTTTCAGAGGCCATGATCAATAATTTTGTGGGATATAAATACGACGAGTGGTCGAGGTATCATACCACTACTACAGATTGGGAAATTAAAGAATATTTAAAGTTATTTTAATTGATAAATAAACAAGAATTAAAAAATTTTGAACTAAAAAATTTCAAACTCAAATCAGGAACAACAATCGATTTAGATTTGAAATACTTAGCATTTGGTAATCTTAACGAAGACAAATCAAATGTCATTTTGTACCCAACTAGGTATGCAGGAACTCACTTAGAGCAAGGAAATATAATTAATGATAATTTTCCTATTAACCCCAATGATTACTTCATCATTATACCTAATATGTTTTGCAATGGAGTATCCTCTTCACCAAGTAATGTAAATGAAGAAATAAAGGGACCAAATTTTCCGTTAATCACAATCTACGATAATGTTAAAGCTCAAAAAATTTTATTAGAAAAAACATTTAATATTGAAAAAATTAAACTTGTAATAGGGTGGTCAATGGGAGGGCAACAAGCACTTCAATGGGCTTCATACTTCCCTGACTCGATAGAAAGTGCCATTTCAATGTGTGGTCATGCCAAGACCACGGGACATACTTATGTTTTTCTTGAGGGTGTATATGCTGCTTTGATATCTGACCCTAATTGGAATAAAGGCAATTATGAAAGCCAACCAAACCAAGGGAAAACTACAATGGCAAGAGTATGGGCGGGATGGGCCCATGGTCAAAACTGGTTCAGAGAAAAACATTATTTAAGTAATGGTTTTAAAAATCCAAAAGAGGTATTAGATAAATTATGGAACAAAATTTATTATCAGCGTGATGCGAATGATCTTTTAGCTATGATTAGAACTTGGCAAGAGCATGATATTAGTAACAATGAATTATACCAAAACGACTTTTCTAAAGCTTTAAATTCAATAACTGCAAAAACAATCCTTATGCCAGGTCAAAATGATTTGTATTTTCCACCAGAGGATAATGAAATTGAATTAAAAGATATTCCCAATGGAGAATTAAGAATCATTCCCTCAGACTATGGCCATTACGCCGGTGCGGGTAAATCTAAAGAAGACCTTGATTTTATTAATAAAGCTATTAGCGAGATACTAGTTAATTAAATTTTAGTTTAAAAAGTTTCTTTTTACCAATTTTTAAAACTTGATTATCATTTTTATTATTTAGAACAGTATTAAAGTCATTTACGGTTCTGTCATCTATCTTAATACCCCCACCTTCAATTAGTCTTTTAGCTTCTGATTTTGAGCTAACTAAGTTGTGACTTATGAGTGCATCTAAAATTTTAATATCTAAATTTTTATCTAGTAAAATCTCGTCTAAATTTTCATCTGAATTATTTTCAAATATAGAAATAGCTTTTTTTTCAGCATCCTCTGCAGATTTTTGTGAGTGGCAATCTGAGGTTACTAAAAAAGCAAGTTTCTTTTTTGCTTCATTGATATTTTCTGAGATGATATTTTTTATTTCACTCTTATCCAAGTCACTAAATATAAGTAATAGCTTTTCTACATCGTTATCATCTACATTTCGCCAATATTGATAAAAATCATAAGAGTTATACTTATTTTCATCTATCCAAACCGCTCCTTGCTCAGTTTTGCCCATCTTTTTCCCAGTTGAAGTTGTTAACAAAGGTGTGGTAAGTCCAAAAGCGTCTTTTTTATTTATTTTAGATATGATTTCCATTCCTAAAACTATATTCCCCCATTGGTCAGATCCACCAATTTGTAAATCACATTTTTCATTTTTATTTAAATAAAGAAAGTCATAACTTTGGAGTATCATGTAATTAAATTCTAAAAAAGATAATGATTGTTCTCTTTTAAGTCTTTCTTTAACACTTTCAAAAGTTAGCATTCTATTAATTGAAACATGACTACCTACATCTCTTAACAATTCGATATAATTTAATTTATCTAACCATTGATCATTATTAATGAAGGTTATGTTTTCTTTAAAATCTCTAAAATAATGTTCGAAAATTCTTTTGAAATTATCAATATTTTTTTGAATATTGTCGTAACTTAAAATTTGTCTCGCTGTATCTTTACCTGATGGATCTCCTACTTTTGTAGTACCTCCACCCAGTAGCACTATTGCTTGATGACCGTGCTTTATAAGTGTCTTTATAGCTCTTAATTGTACCAGACTTCCAACATGTAAAGCATCAGCTGTTGCATCAAAGCCAATATAAAAAATTATTTTTTTCTTATTTAATAATGTATTTAGTTCAATTTCATTTGTGCACTGATTGAATAGATGTCTATCTTTAAATAACTGTATATAATCAATCATATATAATAATTAACATAATTTTATAGATATCAAATGGAATATATGGCCCTTGGATGCATGTCAGGAACATCATTAGATGGTATTGATTGTAGCCTCATTAAATCAGATGGACTTTCTTTCGCAAATGAAATTTCAAATGAATTCATTCCATATACTAAAGAATTACAAAAAAAATTACTTAATACAATTAGCCAAGAATATTTGAATGACACAAGTGTATTAACCTTGCTAAACGAGGAGTACAAGAAAGCTATCAATCAATTTATTAGAAATAATAATGTAAAAATTGACTTAATTGCTATGCACGGTCAAACTATTTTTCACGATCAAAAGACTAAAATATCAATACAGCTTTTTGATAAAAGTTTAAGTTTTAATTCTAATTCACCAGTTATTTGCAATTTTAGAAAAAACGATCTGCTAAATGGAGGTAATGGAGCACCAATAATGCCAGAATTTCACAAAATGATAGCAATGCAATTAGATTTAAAAAAAGTAATCTTTGTAAATATAGGTGGAGTAACCAATATAACTCTAATAAACAATGAGGATATTAATGCAGGGGATAGCTCATTTGGTAACGCTATTATTAATGATTTAATATACGAAAGAATTGGTCAAAATTTTGATATAGATGGATCTATATCTAAGAAGGGAAAAAAAATTGAGACCTTATTTAATAAAATTCTTACTGACCAATTTTTTGATAAAAAGTTACCAAAATCTTTAGATAGAAATTATTTTCATAAATATAAAAAAGAATTTTTTCAACACGATAATTTAAATAACACTATTTTTACTTTATTAGAAATTATACCCTATGCTATTAGAGAATTAATTTCATCTCCGTCAGACTATAAGATAATCTTAATGGGCGGTGGAAGAAAAAACCTTACACTTCAAAAAATATTTAAAAACTATTTTAACGATGTATCTTTAATTGATATTTACAATATGAACGGTGATTTTATCGAGTCTCAAGGAATGGCTTACTTGGGTATAAGATATTTATTAAAAAAACATTCAACTTATTTTACAACTACAAAAGTGTTAAAAAATATATATTTAGGAGAACGTTGTTAGCTTTTATGTTTTTGAATGTACTTGTTTAATGTCCCCATAAGAGGTTCTAACTTACCTTCAAAAAGATGATTAGATTTGGAGATAGTTTCCATGGAAACATCAGCATTTTTTTGTTTCTTAAATGTTTCGAAAAATTCTTTAAGGCTATCTCTTTTAACTATTTCGTCTTGTTCAGCACGCACTATTAATGTTTTAATAGGACAAGGAGATAAAAAGTTAAAATCATACATATTAACTGGAGGCGCTATTAAAATTAATCCATCAACCTCTGGTCTTCTCATTAGTGTTTGAAATCCAATCCAAGCTCCAAAAGAGAATCCTACAATCCAACAAGATCGAAAGTCTTCATTCTTTTTTTGTAACCAATCTAGTGAAACACTAGCATCATTCAATTCACCTTCTCCTTCAGTAAAAGCACCATCACTTTTTCCAACACCTCGAAAGTTAATTCTAAGAGTTGAAAAACCAGCATCCTTCATTACTTTAAAAGCAGCATAATTAACCTTTGTATCCATCGTTCCACCATGTTTTGGGTTTGGATGTAAAATTATAGCGATATTAGGTTTTTCTTGCTCACTAGGAGAGTATTTGGCTTGAAGTTTACCTTCACCACCTTGTATAAATACTTCTGGCATAATTAAAGAAGAGATCATAGATTACTTTTGATAAAAAAAGCAAGTTATAAATGAATTCATTAGGTTTTAACAAAGATCCAGCTAGTACAACTGTGGTAGTTGCTATGTCTGGTGGAGTTGATAGTTCTGTTACTGCGGGACTGTTAAAAAAAGAGGGATACAATGTTGTAGGTATTACTCTGCAACTTTATAGCTCTAACAACTCAGCCAAAAAGGGTTCTTGTTGCTCTGGCCTTGATATTTACGATGCCAGAAGAGTTGCTCAAAAATTAGATATACCACATTATGTTTTCAATTATGAAAAAACATTTAAATCAGATGTTATAGATTATTTTATTAAATCTTATGAAAATGGTGAGACCCCCATTCCATGTGTAAAATGTAATGAAACTGTTAAATTCAGAGACTTAATGAACTTTGCAAAAAAATTAGATGCTGACTGTATGGCTACAGGTCATTACATCAGAAGAAAAGGTGAAATCAAAGATGCTCATATGTATAGGGCTGAAGATAAATCAAAAGATCAAAGTTATTTTTTATTTGCCACTACCCAAGATCAATTAGATTATCTAAGATTTCCATTAGGTGAAATATCTAAAGCAGAAACTAGAAAAATAGCTGAGGATCTGGGTCTGATTGTTTACGACAAGAAAGATAGCCAAGATATATGTTTTATTCCAGACGGAGATTATAAAAAATTTATTAAATCAAATAAAAAAAAGGGAGAAATAATTGATCTCTCTGGAAATGTATTATCCTCTCATGATGGTATTCAAAATTTTACAGTTGGACAAAGAAGAGGTTTGGGAATATCTAATGATGACCCACTTTATGTTATTGACATTATTAAAGATAAAAATCAAATCATTGTAGGAGATAAAAAGGACCTTTTAGGCAGTTCTCTTCTACTAGGTGATTTAAATTTTATTATGCCCGAATATGATTTATCAAAAAATATTGTTGAAATTCCCTGTAGTGCTAAAATTAGATCTTTATCCGAGCCAAAAAAAGGAAAACTTATTAAACAATCTACATCTTATTCTTTTGAATTTGATGAACCTGCAGAGGCTATAACTAGAGGACAAGCATGTGTTTTTTACGATAATGATAGGGTTTTAGGCGGTGGGATAATTAAGCAGAAATTGAACTAAATAAAGAGTTCACTCGTATTTCCTTGTAAAAATCCTTATTTATCATATATATCGAAATTTATGGCAGCAACAGAACAAACAATCAAACAAGTAAATACTTTAGGAGATAGTGATTATAAGTATGGTTTTTCTACTGAATTAGATGAAATACGCCCTCCTAAAGGTTTAAATGAAGACATAATAAAATTTATATCCTCCCAAAAAGACGAGCCAGAGTGGATGCTTGATTGGAGGCTCAATGCCTTCAAAGTATTTAATAAGCTACCTAAGCCTGAATGGGCTAAGTTGAATATTCCAGAAATTGATTACCAAGATTGTTATTATTACTCAATTCCTAAAAGTCTCAAAGATAAACCTAAGTCTTTGGATGAAATCGACCCAGAAATAATCAAAACTTATGAAAAACTAGGTATTCCATTAAAAGAACAAAAAATGTTATCTGGTATAGCAGTAGATGCCGTTTTTGACTCCGTATCAGTTGCCACGACATATAAAAAACAATTAAGTGATCTAGGTATTGTATTTTGCTCAATCTCTGAGGCAGTAAAAACTCACCCTGATTTAGTAAAGAAATATTTAGGAAGTGTTATACCCGTATCTGATCACTCTTTTGCTGCTTTAAACTCAGCAGTGTTTACTGATGGATCTTTTATTTATATTCCTGAGGGCGTTAGGTGTCCTGTAGAGTTATCAACATACTTTAGAATTAATGCAATGAACACTGGTCAGTTTGAGAGGACTCTTATAATTGCAGATAAAGATAGTTATGTAAGTTATTTAGAGGGCTGTACCGCACCAATGAGAGATGAAAACCAGCTTCACGCTGCTAATGTTGAATTAGTTGCTCTGGATAATGCAGAAATAAAGTATTCAACAGTTCAAAATTGGTACCCGGGTGATAAAGAAGGTAAGGGTGGTATTTATAACTTTGTAACAAAAAGAGGTGCCTGCAGAGGTAAAAATTCTAAAATATCTTGGACTCAAGTTGAGACAGGATCTGCAATAACATGGAAATATCCAAGTTGTATTTTGCAAGGAGACAACTCTAAAGGAGAATTTTATTCAGTAGCAATAACTAATAATATGCAACAAGCCGATACAGGCACAAAAATGATACATATCGGTAAAAATACATCCTCTAAGATAATATCAAAAGGTATATCGGCTGGAAAAGCTAATAACACCTATAGGGGTTTAGTAAATATCTTGTCAAAAGCTAAAAATGCAAGAAATTTTACTCAATGTGACTCATTATTAATTGGTAATAAATGTGGTGCCCACACTGTTCCGTACATAGAGTCAAGTAACTCAGACTCAATGGTTGAACATGAAGCAACCACTTCAAAAATTAATGAGGACCAATTATTTTATTGTCAGCAAAGAGGATTGAATAGCGAAGATGCGGTAGGTTTAATTGTCAATGGTTTTTGTAAAGAGGTATTACAACATTTGCCAATGGAGTTTGCTGTAGAAGCCCAGAAATTAGTAGCAATTAGCTTAGAAGGTAGTGTTGGATAATGTTAGAAATTAAAAACCTTCATGTTTCCATTGAAGAAAAGAAAATTATCAAAGGTTTAAATTTGTCAATAAACAAGGGTGAGGTTCATGCTCTGATGGGCCCAAATGGTTCAGGGAAGAGCACACTTTCTTATGTATTATCTGGTAAAGACAAATATGAAATAGATGACGGAACAATAGAGTATAACGAAAAAAATTTACTAGAGTTGGATGTAGATGAAAGAGCAAACGAGGGGTTATTTTTAGCATTTCAATATCCAATGGAGATACCTGGTGTACAAACTTCTTTTTTTTTAAAAACAGCAATCAACTCAAAGAGAAAATATTTAGGTCAGAGTGAAATGGATGCCCTAGAGTTTGCTAAATTAATGAAGTCAAAAGCCGAAGAATTAAATATCAATACTGAAATGCTCAAAAGAGACTTGAATGTAAATTATTCAGGTGGTGAAAAAAAGAAACAAGAAATTTTACAAATGTCTATGTTAAGCCCTAAGATGGCTATTTTAGATGAAACAGACTCTGGACTTGACATAGATGCTTTAAGAATTGTCTCTGAGGGTGTCAATAAACTAAGAAGCAAAGAAAATTCCTTTTTAGTAATCACTCATTATCAAAGGCTTTTAAACTATATAAAGCCTGATTTTGTTCACATTATTGCAGATGGTAGAATTGTAAAATCAGGAGACTTTTCCTTGGCTCTTGAGCTAGAAGAAAAAGGGTATGAAGAAATATCCAAATCTGCTTAATGGAACTCACATTAAATTTAGACAAGATACAATCTGATAATGTATCTGAATACGCAAAGACTATATTAGATAAAAAAAATCCTTATATAAATTTTAAAATTGAAAACTATAAGTATGCCCAACTTCATAGGGATATAAAATCTGAAACTTTACTAAGAGATACAGACATATCTGAATTATTGAAAATCTCTAAAAATATTTCCTCTCTCACTTCAAATCCAGTTGATTTAGTTTCTGATTTAAATTTATGGAAATACAAAAATGAAGACAGTTTCTTTAGAGTTTCTTCTTTATTAAAAAGAGATACAAGTTCTATAAATCTAGATTTGATAAATGATAAAAATTTATTTATGGATATTTCGCAAATAAATGAGAATATTCATTTTTTTAAATCTTCTAAAAATGAAATTAATCTTATTATCATGAATAATAAATCAAATGACGAATACCCTAAATCTATATTCTTTGACATATCTAATAATTCAAATTTAAATGTCATTCACTTCAATATATCAAATTATAAATCCTTTTTATATTTTGAGTCAAATCTTCAAGATAATTCACATTTAAACTTTGTTTCTTTTCAGTCTGATAATATTCATACAAGAAATGAGTTTTATGCATCTTTAAATCTCGAGTGCAATTTTGATCTATTTGGTTTGAATATTAATAACTATGGAGTAAATGACAATTATTCATTTATTCAGCACTTGAAACCCTCCTCATCAAGTAGAGAAATTTTTAAATCTATAGTTGAGAAAGGTGCTACCACCAACTTTCAAGGGAAGATATATGTCGACTCTATAGCTCAGAAAACTGATGGATATCAAATGAGTAGATCTCTACTTTTAGATGATATTTCAAAGGCTAACAATAAGCCAGAACTTGAAATTTATGCCGATGATGTAAAATGTAGTCATGGCTCTACCGTTTCTAAATTAGATGAAGACCAAATTTATTATTTTAAATCTAGAGGTATTGACAGTGAAATGGCCAAAAAAATACTAAAAAAGGCATTTATTGTAGAGATTATTGAGTCTATTAAAGACGATAATGTACGGAATAATTCTAATAAAATAATTGAAAGTTTATTAACATGAATAATGTAAAATCAGATTTTCCAATTTTAGATAAAAAGATAAGAGATAAAACTATTACTTATCTTGACTCTGCTGCAAGCACCCAAAAACCAAAGCAAGTTATTCATTCAATTTCTGAGTTTCTTGAAAACTCATATGAAAACGTACATAGAGGGATGAATTCACTTAGTATCGATGCTACAGATTTATATGAAAAATCTAGAGATGTAGCTAAATCATTCATCAATGCAAATTCTACAAACGAAATAATTTTTACAAGAGGAGCTACCGACTCTATAAATATTATTGCCAATTCACTAGCAGAGCACTTAAGTAAGGGGGATAAGATTGTTGTTACAGAATTAGAACATCACTCTAATTACTTACCGTGGATGAATTTATGTAAAAAATTAGAATTAGAATTAAAAATTATCCCAATCTCTAAAGAAGGCATTTTATCTGAAGATGAAATTATAAGTAATTGTGATGATACAACTAAGGTTCTTTCTTTAACACACATGTCAAATGTTACTGGTCAAATACTGGATATAAAAAAAATTAAACAAGAAATTAATAAGGATGTTTATGTAGCTGTTGATGGATGTCAATCAATTGCACACTTAGATATTGATGTCAAAGATTTAGACTGCGATTTTTACTCTTTCTCCTCACACAAACTTTACGGGCCATCTGGTATTGGAATTATGTATGGTAAAGAAGATATTCTTAACAAACTTAATCCTCCAACTTTAGGTGGGGGGATGATCAATGAGGTATCCTCAAACGATTTTTCTTATGCCATGTTACCAAATAAATTTGAACCGGGAACTCCCTCTATTGAGGCTGCCATTGGTTTTAAAGCTGCCATGGAGTATCTAAATAGTATTAATTACCATGATTATTTTTCAAAAGAAAAAAAACT
>PYIJ01059605.1_pt1 | contig 25718 bp, 17 predicted proteins | sample 3578051 | NCBI WGS metagenome assembly PYIJ01 (sample SAMN08408021, study PRJNA431606) | Marine metagenome isolate SA_KN192-05_S13_5m, whole genome shotgun... | biome: marine; feature: oceanic pelagic zone; material: water; isolation source: surface water sample, 0.2-0.8 um fraction ... | reverse complement strand
GAGATGCACGATATTAATGGATCTATCTCCGAGCATGTACTATCCCAAGCCAAAAATTGATAAAATAAGGTTTAGTGTTTATTGTGCTGCAGCCCTTACTCATTTGATGGTCTCACAACGTGATGCGGTAGGTTTAATGGGCTTCTCGGAAGATATAAAATTAACAACTGTTCAAAAATCAAGTAGATCACACCTCCATCGGTTGCTTGTACAATTGGATAGTTGGATAAAAACTGAAAATACTCAATCGTCCACCTCTCAGATTGCTGAAAGTATTCATGCCGCCGCAGAAAAAATCAGTCGTCGGTCATTGGTTATTATATTTTCAGATATGTTTCAAAGCCCTTTATCGTCTACAGATATCTATCAGGCTCTCCAACATTTAAAACATAAAAAACATGAAATTTTACTGTTCCATGTGTCAGATCAGAACACGGAAAAAGTCTTTAACTTTGAAAACCATCCTTATCTTTTTGTAGACTCGGAAAATGGACGAAAAATAAAAATTTTACCTTCTCACATTAAAGAGCAGTATCGGAAAAAAACCGAAAAATTTTATCGATATATTCAACATATGTGTGGTCAACTTAAAATTGATCTAGTAGCGGTAGACACCAAAGATAATTTTGATAAGATATTGTACTCTTATCTAGTCAAAAGAAGAAAAATGAGATAGTTTTTAGTTGATGAATTCATTCAGTATGAAGCCATTCTTTTTTGGTTATCAGTTCATCCTTAGTTTCAACGTAATCAGGGTCGTCGACACAGCAATCCACAGGACAAACTGCCGCACATTGTGGTTCTTCATGGAAACCTGTACATTCTGTACATTTACCTGGAACGATGTAAAAAAATTCATCAGAAACTGGGTCTTGTACGTCATGTGCATCTACGACATCTCCATCTTCTAAAGTAACTTCTTTTAGCCCTGTCCCATCAGACCATTTCCATTCTTCACCTCCCTCGTAAATCGCAGTATTAGGACATTCAGGCTCACAAGCACCACAGTTGATACATTCATCAGTGATTATTATTGCCATTTTGAATAAAATATTAAAATATTTACAAAATTAACAACAAAGTAATTATCAAAGTTGTTTCATCAAAAGAAAAATTGTCAGTTAAAAAAGAAAAAGCAAATCAAAAAAGGTGTTTTAATCAATCATTCGATTAACTTATTGAGCTCTGAAATTTTCAAAGCACGATCCTTCCAATAGGCATTATCGAAGAATCCATATTGGGAAGGTTTATAATTACCGATTAAAGCAACATTTGCATCTTTTGGGACCTTAATACCCAAACACCAGTATGCAGCGTTAACCAACATTCTTCTCGTACCCTCAGCAACTAAATCTGTTGATGCTCCCATGGTCGTGGCAAAGACCTTTCCCGTTCTACCCCCCGGAATGCGATAGCTTTTAATCCATGCTACAGGCATCATCGGTGCGTTAAGATCAATGGAAATCGTATCACCTTGCTTATTTATTCTCTTTACCATGCCAGCAGGTTCGCTATCACTTGGCCTCATTCCAAAAAATAAATCTTTCTTATCATAGGGACCATTTCGCTCAGTAACTTGTCCGAACAATAACGGAATTACGGTATCGGACATAGGTAATCTTATTGCATAGACATCAGTTGCCCCCCAAATTGTTCCAGGTATTATACCATTAAAAATAGGATGATTTTTAGATGTCTCGGCAACGATACCCAGAGTACTTTGCTGCCCGTGAGCCCCGTGGTGAGCAATCCATTTTTCACCTAAGATCAATCTACCAAATCCACCCTGCCAAACAGTTTTGAATAAATAATAATTACCATAATGCTCATAGCTACTTTTGAAAGAACACTCATCAAAATTAAAAGCATGTGTCGCAGTGCGCATACCTAAAATAGGCTTTCCACTTTTTAAATAATCATCGATAAACTGCATTTGATTATCAGGTAAGGCTCTAAATCGGATCAAAATTACCATTAAATCTGCATCTGCCAGCTTATTTAACCCCGGAATATTATTTTGATAATTTGGATCTATAATACCAGGGCTATTTGGATCTTGGGCAAATAAAATTGTACAGTTAAATCCATGATTTACATTTAAAATTTTAGCAAGCTGAACCAAGGACTCCTCAGATCTGTATTCCTCGTCGCCGGAGATGAATACAATTTTTGGCTTATCTGATCTTCCCTCCCATTCAATCCATTTTAAGGTTGAATCCTGCCCCGGAAAAATTAACTGCAGTAATGATGATCCCTTCACATCATAATGAATTAAGAAGCAAAAAATAGTCAAACATTGTAAAAAATTCAAGAGGTGATTTTTCATCATTATAAAATTTATATTAAAAAAAAATAAGTTAAACAAATAAAATAAATGAAACGAAAATGCCTTGAATGTAAAATATTCGAAATAAACTTCTTGGTCAATCAGAAAATATCATTTTAAATTTTTTTTTCAAAGAATTTTTTGTCATCGTATGAACGTTGATGAAAATAACTATGCCTTAAACTATTCAATTCCTAACTTTGCAAAAAATTAAGTTAACACATGAAATTGGAAGAACGCCTAAATGCTTTTGTAAAATTAAATCAAATCCTACATGATCTATCATCAACTGAGTATACCGAAATTATTACTCAAGCCGCAAAAAATAATCATTGGTTTAATGCACCCAATGTAGAACAAGCCATTTTGGGACTAATTCATTTAACTGAGCCAATCAAAATGAAATCTTGGTTAAATACTTATGACACTAAGTTAGTGAAACAAAAAACCATTGGTTTGATTATGGCTGGAAACGTCCCTTTGGTAGGGTTTCATGACTTAATGTGCATACTCTTATCTGGCCATAAAGCAGTCATAAAATTGAGTAGTCAAGATCTATTTTTAATGCAGTGGATAATTCAAAAAATCAGTAAAATTGAGCCTAAATTCATTAATCAAATCAATATTTGCGATCAACTTAAGGATATGGATGCAGTCATTGCAACAGGCAGCAATAATACGGCTAGATACTTTGACTATTATTTCGGAAAATACCCACATATTATCAGAAAAAATCGAACCTCTGTAGCTGTACTCTCGGGTAATGAAACCTGCACTGAACTCAAGAAATTAGGTAAAGATGTCTTTACTTACTTTGGACTAGGTTGTCGAAACGTTTCCAAAATATTGGTTCCAAAAAAATATGATTTTTCAACTCTTTTAGACGTTTGGAAAAGTTTCAAAAAAAATACTAATAACTTTAAATATCAAAATAATTATGATTATAACAAATCGATATATCTGGTTAACGGAATTACTCATTTGGATACCGGATTTTTACTCCTAACTGAATCTGAAGCGCTTACTTCACCCATTTCTGTCTTGTACTATCAACATTATCAATCTTCGCATGATCTTAATCGATACATTCAAGAAAATCGAGGAAAAATCCAATGTGTAGTATCCGGCCGGGCATCAAAAAAGTTCATTCCTTTTGGGCAAACGCAAATACCTAAGATTTCAGACTACGCTGATGGAATAGATGTAATGGAATTTTTGAGTACTATTTAAATTTCAAGATTGAAGTCCGAAAACGTATTGCAAATAGTTAATAATTTAGAATATAAGTTCTGCTTTGAACAAATTGATCAATAAGTTTATTTCATCACACAAACCTTTTTCATCTCATGCATCAATGGATTAATTAATGATGATACAACATTTTATAGCCTTTTAAATTATTCCTGAAAATATGTATTTTTGACTAAAAATAACTTGAATATTTTAAAACAAAATCCATTATGAAAAATATATTATTTGGCACTCTTATCCTCTTCTCTGTCACCTTTTGTGAACCCAAAAAAACGTCAAATCAGACTGAAAAATCAGTATCAACTTCCCAAATCCGATTGGTAAAAGCTCCTCCCTCTCCTAATTACTACGATTCAGAATTGAACTTATCTGACATAAATCTCACTCCTAAGGATACGAGTTATTTGGTCAATTTTAGTTTTGATGTAAAAAATTATGAGCTAGGTGTTCTAACTCCAGATGCCAATGATCGGGGCATTGCTAATTCAGAAAAAGGACAGCATATTCATCTTATCTTAAATAATAAACCTTATTCTGCACATTATAATTCAATCGCACAAAAAATCTTATCAAAAGGCCAATATGTAGCACTGGCTTTTCTCTCACGCTCTTATCATGAAAGTGTCAAAAATAAAAATTCATTTGTGCTAACCACCTTTAATGCTGGAAATTCAAAAAAATCATCTTATGAATTTGATGAAGAAGGGCAGCATTTATTTTATAGCCGTCCAAAAGGAACTTACAAGGGAAGTGATATAAGCAACCTCTTGCTTGATTTCTTTCTCGTTAATATCACTCTTGACCCTAAAGGGAATAAAGTGCGTGCCACGATAAATGGTGAAATTTTTATAATCGATGAATGGGTACCCTACTACATTCAAGGTTTAAAACCCGGAATACTCACAGTAAAACTTGAACTTTTAAATGCTGATGGCGCTGTGATTGAAGGCCCATTCAATGATGTAACAAGATCCGTAATACTCTCAGAGTAAATGGGTTTTAACAACAATCTATGATGGCCTGTTTAGGCTAATCCCTAAAGCCATTGTCTCAATATATACTAACCAAATACTCTTCATAGGGAATAAATTCAGAACTTTATAATTTAAAAATTAACCATGTATTTAATTTTTGATACAGAAACTACCGGACTTCCCTTACGTAAAAATGCATCAATAAAAGAAGTAGATAACTGGCCTAGATTGGTTCAAATCGCATGGCAAGTACATGATGCTTTTGGTAATTTAAAATCTAGAGGAAATAAAATTGTCAAACCCGAAGGCTATACCATCCCTTTTAATGCGCAAAAAGTTCATGGAATAAGCACCGAGCGAGCCTTATTTGAAGGCGATTCACTTAACTCAGTACTTGATGCATTTACCCAAGATCTTAAAAACGTAAAAGTTCTCGTAGGACATAACATTGACTTTGATAACAAAATTGTCGGTGCTGAGTTTTATCGACGCAATTCCCAAAATTTACTTACCGATTTCCCGACTATTGATACCTGTTTTCAGACTAAAGAGTTCACCCAACTAAAAGGAGGTATTGGAGGAAGATTAAAAGCACCTAAATTAATTGAACTTTATGAAAAACTTTTTGATACATCTTTTGAAGATGCTCATGATGCCGCATATGATGTAAATGCTACTGCCAAATCTTTTTTTGAATGCCTCCGCAGAGGAATTCTTGAGCCATTTGAACCCATCTCCAAAGAAAACATTAAATATGAGGCTCCAAAATTCGAAAAAACAAATAACTACGCGATCGAAAAAGAGCATAAGGTTGTTCAGAGTGAGGAGAATAAAACAATCACTAATAGTGAATTTACACATCTTCATGTGCATTCCCAGTTCTCAGTACTTCAAGCAACACCCGAACTCGATGAAATCTTTGAAAAAGCATCTGCGGATAAGATGGGTGCGGTTGCCATTACTGACTTGGGCAATTTATTTGGCGCCTTTAAATTTGTTCGCTTAGCCAAAAAATACGCTATTAAACCTATAATTGGATGTGAATTTTATGTAGCCAAGGAACGAAAAAAGACACAATTCACCAAAGACAGTCCCGACAAGAGGTTTCAACAAGTACTCTTAGCCAAAAATAATAAGGGCTATCAAAACTTAATAAAGCTCAGTTCTCTAGCTTACACCGAGGGTAATTATGGCCTTTATCCAAGAATAGATAAAGATTTGATTATTAAATACAAAGAAGGATTAATCTGTTTAAGCGGTGGCTTAAGGGGAGAAATTCCAAATCTAATACTCAATGTCGGAGAATCGCAAGCGGAAGAAGCTCTTATGTGGTGGAAAGAAGTATTTGGTGATGACTTTTATCTCGAATTGAACCGGCACGGTATCCCCGAAGAAGATCATCTCAACAAAGTATTAAATCGATTTTCAATATCATATGAAATTAAAACCATTGCTGCAAATGAATTATTCTATTTGAATCAAGAGGATGCAAAAGCTCACGACGTACTAATTTGCATTAAAGAAAACGAAAAACAAAGTACACCTGTAGGGAATGGACGTGGATTTCGACATGGTATGATAAATGATCAATATTTTTTTAAGAGTCAAGAAGAAATGAAAGTTCTATTTCATGATCTTCCTGAAGCCATTGAAAATATAAGTAGTCTCGTTTCCAAAATAGAGCATTACGAGTTGGAGCGTGAGGTACTTTTACCTGATTTCAATATCCCTAAATCCTTCTTAAACCGAAAAGATAAATCAGACGATGGTAAGCGGGGAGAAAATGCTTATCTAAAAGACCTTACTTACAAAGGTGCGAAAAAAAGATACAAAAAGATAGACGATTCATTGCAAGAACGCATTGATTTTGAGTTAGAAACTATTAGAAAAACAGGCTATCCAGGCTATTTTTTGATCGTTCAAGATTTTACGTCAAAAGCACGAGAAATGGGGGTTGCAGTGGGACCTGGTCGAGGTTCTGCCGCAGGTAGTGTTGTGGCTTATTGTATTGGAATTACCAATGTTGATCCCATTGCTTATAATTTACTTTTCGAGCGTTTTTTGAATCCAGATAGAGTCTCACTTCCCGACATTGATATTGATTTTGACAATGAGGGTAGAGAAAAAGTAATCAATTATGTGGTTAATAAATATGGATTTAATCAAGTAGCCCAAATCATTACTTATGGTACAATGGCACCAAAATCCGCAATCAGAGATGCAGGTCGTGTCATGGAATTACCCTTGTCAGAGACAGATAAAATTGCCAAATTAATTCCTGAAAGACCAGGGACTAGTTTTACACAAGCTTTTAAAGAGGTTCCTAACCTCACTGCCATCATGAAGGGAGATGATTTACCCTCTCAAGTCCTAAATCAAGCGATGATTTTAGAGGGATCCCTTAGAAATACAGGCATTCATGCGTGTGGAGTGATCATAACGCCTAATGACATGACCAACTATATTCCAATGGCTCGAGCGAAAGATTCTGAATTACTTATCACCCAATTCGATAATAGTGTCGTAGAATCAACGGGTATGCTAAAAATGGATTTTCTAGGATTAAGGACACTTTCCATCATTAAGACAGCGGTAGAAAATATAAAGAAAAGACATGGTATTCAAATTGACATTGATCACATCCCCTTAAATGATAAAGCTACTTATGAGTTATATCAAAAAGGAGCAACTAACGGAACCTTTCAGTTTGAATCTCCGGGTATGCAAAAACACCTACAGGCCTTAAAACCAGATAAATTTGAGGATTTAATTGCTATGAATGCACTCTACCGCCCCGGACCGATGGAATACATTCCAAACTTCATCAATCGTAAGCATGGTACGGAAAAAATACATTATGACTTACCAGATATGGAGGAATATTTGGCAGAAACATATGGTATAACCGTTTATCAAGAACAAGTCATGCTACTCTCACAAAAAATTGGGGGCTTCACCAAAGGAGAAGCCGATATTTTGAGAAAAGCCATGGGTAAGAAAATATTCGCACTACTTGAAGAACTTAAACCCAAATTTATCAATCAGGCGAAAGCGAAAGGTCATGACCAGACCAGTCTTGAAAAAATATGGAAAGATTGGGAATCTTTTGCTGCCTATGCTTTCAATAAATCCCATAGTACTTGTTACTCAGTAGTAGCCTATCAAACGGGGTATCTAAAAGCTAACTACCCTGCTGAATATATGGCGGCTGTATTGACACATAATCAAAACAATATCGATAAAGTCACCTTTTTCATGGAAGAATGCCGAAATCAAAATATTGTAGTATTGGGTCCTGATATCAATGAATCTGATGAACATTTTACAGTGAACTCTTCTGGCGAAATTAGATTTGGTCTCGGAGCAATTAAAGGTACCGGTGAAGCAGCAGTGCAAGCTATAGTGGCTGAGAGAAAAGATAAACCTTTCAAAGATATTTTTGATTTTTCAGTTAGGATCAATGTACGAGCAGTCAATAAAAAATCATTTGAAGCCTTGGCCAAAGCGGGTGGTTTTGATTGCTTTCCCACTTACCACAGAAGGCAATATGTAGAGCCTGATAAGGATGGGATTTCTTTGATAGAAAAAGCCATATCTTATGCAAATAAAGTTGAGCAGGAAACTTTGAGTTCACAAGGATCATTATTTGGCGGAAGTGAAAGTAAGGGATTATCAAAACCAAAAGTAGGTGAAGTTGATCCATATGGAGAGATAGAAAAACTAAATATTGAAAAAGATTTGGTAGGCCTTTATATCTCAGGACATCCTTTAGATCAGTATCAGTTTGAAATGAGATTCCTCACCAAAGGAAAGATTAGTGACCTAAAAGATCTTACATTGGTAAATGGGCGTATATTTAAAATAGGAGGAATTATTACACAAGTCCAGCATAGAATGACTAAAAAAGGAAGCCCTTTTGGCCAATTCACTTTCGAAGATTATAGTGACAGTCACACCTTTTTCTTATTTTCAGATACCTATTTAAAATTTAAGAGTTATTTAGAGGTAGGTTGGTTTTTATCCTTGAGTGGATCGGTTCAAAATAGGTGGAAAAGTGAAGAACTAGAATTTAAAATCTCCAATATTGAATATTTAGGAGACATTAGAGAAAAAGCCATCAAGGGAGTAGAAATTCAAGTTAACCTTAAAGATATTAATGATAATATTATTGAGAAACTCGAAAAATTAGGAGAAGAATTTCCAGGAAATTGTTTGGTAAAACTAAATATTTACAATGCACACGAAGACCGAATGATCAATTTGGAAATGATCAGTCGTAGCGTAACTATTGATCCAAATATTGCACTTATAAAAAAAATAGAATCAATGGTTGACCTACGTTATAAAGTGCTCCTCAAATAAAGAAAATATTTTAAAGTCGTAATCATATTATAAAATGAGATTGCAAATTGCTTAAGTTTGTAACCTAGAAAAAAATGAATTAATAACTAGTTAAAAAAAATTATGTCAAAGCCAGTGGAAATAACGGACAGTAATTTCGAAAAAATCATCAACTCAGACAAACCAGTTTTGATTGACTTTTGGGCTGAGTGGTGTGGCCCCTGTAAAATGATTGGCCCTTTGGTTGAGGAGTTAGCTAATGAATTTGAGGGCAAAGCTATTATTGGGAAAGTAGATGTTGATACAAACCCTGAAGTTTCTGCAAAATTTGGAATCAGATCGATACCTACACTACTTGTATTTAAAGATGGAGAAATTGTCGATAAACAAGTGGGCGCAGTTCCAAAATCAGTACTAAGCGAAAAAATAGAAGCCCAATTAGCTTAACTCATTTTAATGCCCTAGGTAATAGCGAAATAGCTTTTCTTTTGTTAGACGAAGCCAATGATACACCTTTGCTCACTCAAAAGATTCATATCTTTTCTCGAAAAAGCAGACTTAACATCTTGCATTCTATCTCGGAATGCAGTACTGAACTCTTTACGCTTAAGAGCCTCAAGAAACCTTCTAACCTCAATTTCCTCTTCTAGTACTAATTCCGGTACCATAGCTGTTTTATTATCATCACCTTTAGAAACCATAGTAAAATAAGATGAATTGGTATGTCGGGCCGTTCCCATCTTAACATTTTCAGCTACTACTTTCATTCCAACAACCAATGATGATTTCCCAACATAATTCACTGAAGCATAAAACGATACTAAATCTCCAACCTCAACGGGCTGTAGAAACTCAACATTTTCAATCGATACCGTCACACAATAATTTCCCGCATGCTTACTTGCGCAGGCATATGCAGTCTTATCCATAATAGATAATAAAATACCACCATGTATTTTTCCACCAAAATTTGCATAAGAGGGGATCATTAATTCAGTGATAGTTGTTTGAGAATTCTTAACTGTTTTGGGTTCCATAATTTTCATTATTATTTTCTTAAAGTTACTAGAACTCAAATGGTATAAAAATGTGTAGACAAGATAATTAAATATTTGTTAATAAATTATTAACAGTTTTATTAACAGTTTTTAATTATTAATAACAGATTATCAACATTCAGATTAGTAGTTGTCAATATAAATTTAAAAATATAAAGAATGAAATATTCCTTTAAAGTAATACCAAACATATTGTCTAAATTGCGCCAATATAAATTGAAAAAAATTGAAATTCAGTGAACTGGGATTCCATCCTGACTTGTTACAGGGCATCGATGCTATAGGTTTTGAATCCACAACACCCATTCAAGAGAAAGCAATTCCCGCAATTTTAGCTGGTAAAGACCTCATAGGTTCCGCTCAAACAGGTACTGGAAAAACTGCCGCCTTCTTACTTCCCATTATCAATAATATTTTACATAGAGATGAACCTGAATCAATTAAATGTTTAATCGTTGTTCCTACTCGTGAATTGGCTATTCAAATAGATCAACAAATGCAAGGGCTCTCCTATTTTACAAGATTAAATTCCATCGCAGTGTATGGTGGTGGCGATGGAGATCTCTTTACTCAAGAGAAAATAGCTCTTTCGGAAGGCGCATCAGTAATTACAGCTACCCCAGGAAGATTGATAGCACATCTGAAAATGGGCTATGTTAACATGGAAACCTTACATTTTCTTGTACTTGATGAAGCTGATCGAATGCTTGATATGGGGTTTCATCAAGACATACAAAAAATTATTTCATTCCTTCCCAAAAAACGTCAAAATTTAATGTTTTCGGCGACGATGCCACCTAAGATAAGAACACTTGCCAAAGAAGTTCTTAATAATCCTGAAGAAATTAATGTTGCCGTTTCAGTGCCTGCTGAAAAAATTATTCAAGTAGGATTTGTAGTTTATGATAATCAAAAAATCCCCATGATAGAGCATGTTCTAAGTGTGGGGAATTTTTTAAGTATCATTATTTTCTGTTCAACAAAAGACAAAACCAAAAATTTGACTAAATCGTTGAAAAAATTAAAATTTTCAGTAGCTGAAATACATTCAGACCTCGATCAAAAAGAAAGAGTTAAAGTACTCAATTTGTTTAAGGCAAAAAAATTAACCATTCTGGTAGCAACTAATATTTTATCTCGTGGGATTGATATCGAAGACATTGAATTGGTTATCAATTATGATGTCCCAAATGATGTAGAAGATTACATTCACAGAATTGGACGAACCGCTAGAGCTGCTGCTAAGGGAGTTGCTTTCACTTTTATCAACGAAAAAGAGCAACGGCAATTTGCTGATATTGAAAAATTCATTGGCAGAAAAATAGATAAAGCCGAAATACCTATAAGCTTAGGTACAGCTCCAGATTACAAGCCCGATCAAAAAATAGAGCATCACAAGCATTTCAAAAGGCAAAAGCGTAAATGATTATTATAAAATAAAATGAGCAAACACTCGTCGGATAATAGGTTTATTAATTATTTTAGTATGATCTTTATTAGATATTGTAATTTTTAAATCCCAATATTGAGTTTATCACATGCATTCATTCAAACTTATTCCCTATACCTTTCTAATAGGCCTCCTTTTCTCCTCATCATGTGTTTCCAATGCATCTGAACCTAACAATCAGGAATCAAATATTCTTCAAGCACTTTCTAGAGATCTAAAACTAGATACGGCTACATTTGCAGCCGGATGTTTTTGGTGCATTGAGGCTTCATTTGAGCAAATTGAAGGAGTGATTGAAGCTGTTTCGGGATACGCAGGTGGAACAAAAATTAACGCGCAATATGATCTCGTTTCGTCAGGTAAAACCGCGCACGCGGAAGCTGTGCAAATTTATTATGACCCAAATAAAATTAGCTATGAAACGTTACTAGATATTCTTTTTACGGCACATGACCCTACGCAGCTGAACCGACAAGGGCCGGATGTTGGAAAACAATATCGATCTGCGGTCTTTTATCATAACCAAAGTCAAAAAACTATAGTTAAACAGAAAATAAAAGAGATTAGTCCTAACTTTGTCAATCCTATAGTTACGCTAGTTGAACCATTGATCGCTTTTTATCCCGCTGAAGAGTATCATCAAGACTATGAGAAAAAGAATCCAAACCAGCCTTATATTTTAAATGTATCAAAACCAAAAATAGATTTGGTTGCTAAAAAATTTAAGGCACTTTTAAAAGTTTCAGAATAATATATATTTTCAAAAGAGGAATTTTATCCAAGATTGAAAACTTCCCTTCATGATCACTAAGAAAAAAGAAATTAACAGTAATTTTATACATATGGTTTTCTTTTGGTTAAAGGATACTTCTGATAGGAAAATCGATATTTTTAAAAATCGTACTGTTTCTTTTCTTGATCAGATAGAAACCATAGATAATTATCACGTTGGAATTCCTGCATCAACGAATAGACCCATCATCGAGCGAAGCTATACCATTGCTCTAGTAGTTACTTTCAAAGATAAAAAGGCGCATGATATTTATCAGGAACATGAGGCGCATAAGAGTTTTATAGATGACTGCCAACACTTATGGACTTGTGTAAAAATCTTTGACACACAGAAATGAAGATTTTCTAAAAACGTTTGCAAATCCCATTATATGGACAAAATTCACATTTTTTGAGATCAGGTGTCTGATCAAAAGGATTTTCAGTATTCCAAATTTCCTTGAGTAATTTATTTAAAATTTTCTCAAATCCGTCACTGTACTTTCCAAATGATTGTATTATAACTTCTGATTCCCCCTTTTCTTTTTTAATCAGTCTCCAATCAAATTTATCATCAAAAAGTTGTTTACTATTGAATATACTCGGCTCAATCCGTTCGTATGGTTCCTTACATCTATTTTGCAGTAAATAGCTGTAGAAAAATATTTGGAATGCACTTTTGTTTCGGTTGATATTTTCACGATCGATGAGGGAGTCAAGGGTCTCGAAAGTTTTCTCGTCCTTACCAGTTTTATAATCTACCACCCGCAATACACCCGCTTTTAAATCAATTCTATCAATTTTACCTTTAAGACCTATCACATGATTCCTTCCATTGATCTCAAGGGGGAAATCAATGGAGAAGCCTTCTTTAGTTCCTGCTTCTAAGCCTATTATTTTAAATGGAGCATAGTTTTTATCAATATTCAATATTTTATTAATCATCTTTTTGATGATTTCAGCAGCGATGATGTTCCTACCTTCAATCATTACCTTTTTGTTATCTCCTTTAATTTGATAATTCTTTTGGAAAGCCTCATTAATGGCCCCATTAACCCCCTCTTTTAACCAAAAAAAATGCCTTGATTCTACAATATTTGTTTTTTGTACAATCATAAATTGGCGATATAAAATTTCCATTGTATCATGAAGAATATTACCAAAAATCAATGCATCTAGTTCTTCTTTTATTTGATCTTCTTCGTATAATTCCGCGACGTATTTATAGTAGAACCTGAGTTTACAATAAAGATAAGTATCCAAAGCCGATGGGGTCAATCGACTCATATAAGGTGTCTTAAAATCGGTAGTAAACCTAGAGAGCCTGTTCATAACGAAATAATTCTTTTTCACTGAGATCTCTTTTTTGAAAGAGAGCGAAATGGGATTTGTTAAAATTTTCTTTTTAATTAAATGAGTCGACTCAAGATCAAGTTGTCTAACCAAACGACTCAGCTCTCCATTTATATTGAACTCCGAGACAGTGTTATAATAGAAAACTACTTCTCTTGAACGTTGTAATAAACGATAAAACAAATAAGCATATATGGCATCTTGATGTTCATGAGTAGGCAAATCAAATGCTCTTCTGATATTATAAGGAATAAAAGATCCAGTTTTTGTGGGTGCTGGCCAAGCGTTTTCATTCATATTTAATATAAATACATATTCAAAATCTAAATTACGAGTTTCAAGTATACCCATGATTTGGATCCCTTTTAAAGGTTCTCCCGAAAACGGAATTTTCAGACTTCGAGAAATTTTCTGAAATAATTGAATCAAAAATTCAAAAGATAACAGATCTACTTGTGCTCCCAAAACTTCTCGCAATTGAAAGATATGCTGATAATATTTGTTGATAAAGTCTATCTCTAAGTCCCCCTTTTCCATTTCTAATTGTTCACGAATTTTATTGAGAATAGCTAAAAGATAGTCTAATGGATTTTCTGGCTTCGAAAATATTAGTTTTAATAAGGGAGAATTAAACGAAATCTGTTTACTACCTATAAAAACTAAATTATATTTTCTGATTTTATCTGTAAACTCTTTAAAGTTAGACATATCCGAAGCATGAATTAAGGGATGTTCAAGTATAGCTATTACAGGTCCATAATAAAATATATCATCATTAATCGTGGATTTTCGCATATTTTGAAGCATCAAAATACTTTCTAATAAGCCATATATAGGAGCATCTTTGAGAGGAAAACCCATTGTAATATTGATGTCTTTCAACTCCTTAGGTATTGCATGCAAAACAGGAAATAACATGTATTCATTTGGGAGAACAATAACAGTATTCTCTGCCTTAAAATGAGGTTTTGACATTAAAATTGATAAATTTTCACCTAGCGCTTTAGCTTGACCCACTTCTAAAGAAACACCAACAGCAGTAATTGATTTGGGCTTCGCCAAATGATTGGGAATTTGTGATTTAAAGGTGTTACCCAAAATGTTATCTTTTTGATACATTCGATGAAAATAGCCTGCTTCCTGAGAGGTATCATGTAGATAATAAGCATCTGTATCCCAAAGCACTTTTGCCCCTTTTTGCTCGATATAATACTTCAGAATTCTCTCCTCAACTGTCGTTAATGCATTGAAACCAACAAACAAAAACTTTCCTTCTTCTGTATAATCACCTTTTAATAAATTTTCCAAAAAATTTGCATAAATCATACCATTGTAAGCCTTCCCTTTTGATATCAACAGAGATTTATATTCTGTATATAAAGATTTGAGTATTTTCCATGTTTCAAGAAAAAGATCTTGATTTTTACTGCTTTTAGGTAAAAAGGTGGCCCAAAAAGAAGTAATTATTTTTTTATCTTCTTCGGAAAGAAAATAAAATTCTTGATCCAGCTCTTTTTGAGACTTTATACTGGTAAAAAGTTGATCGGCATCTACGCCATATTGGTCTATTTCTTCAAAATCTTTTATTATCATTTCACCCCAGAAGTAAAATTTATCGAGGGTCTCTCCTTTTTCCTGATGATTTAAGTAAACCTCATATAGCCATAGTACCGACTCAAAATTTTCTATCTTTTTAAATTGCGAGCGGGCCAAAATAAAATCTTCTAAACTCGAAATCTGAGGCAGCCAAATAGGTTCTTTAATCCTTTTCCCAAGTTCTTTTTGCAAAAAAAGTCCCGCCCTTCTATTAGGAAAAATCACCTTGAGGTTTCTTGGATCTTCATACCTTTTAAGCAATTGCTCCGTAAGGTCTCCAATAAAGCTTATCATGATAGATCAGATGCCATATAAACAAAAAATTACATTTTAAGTTTTTCTGGAAATTGTAAAAGCAAGAAGCTGCTCGAGAGAATTTCTATAAGTTGAATCCGGATAGGTTTTAAGGATGGTAATAGCTTCTGAAAGAAAAATATTCATTTTTTGAGTTGCATAATCAATACCTCCTTTTGCTACCACAAAATCAATTATTTTCTTCACGTTTGCGGATTTTTTTTCACTATTCTTAATCATTTTCTTAATGATTGAAACCTCTGATGAGCTGCTCTGATCAAGTGCGTAAATAAGCGGTAAAGTCATCTTTCTTTCCCGTATATCAATACCTGTGGGCTTTCCAATTACCACATTTTCATAGTCAAATAAGTCATCTTTTATCTGAAATGCCATACCCACTTTAGTACCAAAAACCCCCATTTTAGAAATGTCTTCTTTCGTTCCTCCACCCGAACTCGCACCTACTTGACAACAAGAAGTAATTAAACTGGCAGTTTTTTGTTTGATTACTTCAAAATAAAGATTCTCAGTAATATCTAATTTCCTAGCCTTCTCCATCTGAAGTAATTCTCCCTCACTCATTTGTTGTACAGCATTAGATACAATGCGAAGCAGCTCAAAGTCATCATGTTTCAAGGAAAGAAGAAGTCCTTTTGACAAAAGAAAATCTCCCACTAAAACAGCTATTTTGTTTTTCCAAAGGGCATTAATTGAAAAAAAACCACGACGATAATGTGCATTATCTACAACATCATCGTGTACCAAACTGGCTGTGTGCAAAAGTTCGATTAATGCAGCTCCCCGATGCGTGGCTTCATTAATATTACCTGTTATAGCAGCAGTAAGAAATACAAATAATGGACGCATTTGCTTTCCCTTCCTCTTAATGATATAATTCATAATTTTATCTAGCAACATCACCTTGCTTTTCATAGACTGACGGAATTTAAATTCAAATTCATTCATTTCCTGTTTGACAGGAGCTTGTATTTCTTTGAGTTTGTTCATTATAATACAATATTAAACTACTTCACTTGCATTTAAAATAGACACTTATAATGATCCTCATTAGATTTGCATGAATATTTAATATTTATCATGAAAAAGGCTACATATCATCTTTTAGATGTATTTACTGATAAGAAATTTGGAGGAAATCAGTTAGCAATATTTGAAGACGCAACAGAAATTCCACCTGAAATATTTCAAAATATTGCTCGAGAGTTAAATTTATCGGAAACCGTCTTTCTATTTCCCAAGAATTCTAATGGCCTATATCCTATGCGTATTTTCACGCCTGTTAAAGAACTTCCTACCGCAGGTCACCCCAGTATTGGAGCCGCTTATTTCTTAGCACAAAAATTTGAAAAAAAAGTGAGTAACCAAAAAATTACCTTGGCGCAAAATATTGGTCCGATTGAAGTTGAAATCAAAATGTCAAAAAAAGGACCAATTTTAGCAACAATGTATCAAATACTCCCTTCTTTCGGAAAAATTTTTGAGAATCGAACGGAAATAGCGCAATTATTAAACTTAACAATTGCTGACTTAATAGATTATCCCATACAAGAAGTTTCTTGTGGCGTTCCCTACATTATCGTACCAGTAAGAACTATAGAAAACATTCAAAGGTTAACTTTTAACACGCAAATTTGGGAAAAGCTTCAATATGAATTAAAAGATAAAAGTGTTTACGTGTTCACTCCAAAGGGCTTATTACCTAATGGTGACTTACATGGTCGCATGTTTGCTCCAGAAATTGGTATTACCGAAGATCCTGCAACCGGTTCTGCCAATGGCCCTTTAGCCTGTTATTTATTCAAATATAATATTAAAAAAGGCCCAATGATCAGTGAGCAAGGTTTTGAAATGAATAGGCCTAGTACAATTTATATTGAAATTGAAAGCGAAAAGGGAATTATTAAAAATGTAAAGGTAGGAGGACAAGCCGTCTTTGTCGGACAAGGACAGTTTAGCATTGATTAAATAGCCAAATGTTTATATTTACGGACTTAATTATATTAAATGAGTCGAGCCAAAACTAGATATAAAGATATACTCAAGAGAAAACAAGATTGGCCTATTGTCAATTTTTCACAAAATAAAAAAACCTTTCTAAATGAAGTAAGTCGACATGTTTTTGACAGTCTGATTCAAAATAAGGGCCGCAAAACCCTCCATGAGGAATTAGAAACAACTATCTACAGAGAGAAACAACGTATCATCAATAATCCGTGGCGGGTAGATCCAAAAGATGATTTGACTTTTTGGAGAAAGATTCAAGAAAAACAATTATCTATAGAAGAAAGTAAGGATAAAGTAACGGTTGAAAAAGAAATATTAAAAGAAATCATCGATCGCTATTGTAAAGAAATAGTTGGCAGTTTCAATAAGTCATCTTATCGATTTGCAAAAAGGATTACTACTTTTGGATTTGCTCGATTGCTCAATGCTGCACGCGTCAAAGGGATTAAATCAATATTCAGTAGACAACTAGATTTACATGATCAAATACATATAGTTGGAGAACCTGATCAGCTAAGGAAACTAGCGAAAATAGGAACTATTGTTCTAGTTCCAACCCATTTTAGCAATCTAGACTCTATTCTCATTGGATGGGTAATTCAGTTTTTAGGACTCCCACCTTTCATATATGGTGCAGGACTTAACCTTTTCAACATTAAAATATTGGCCTACTTCATGAATAGCTTAGGAGCCTATAAACTTGATCGAAGAAAAAAAAATCCCATTTATTTAGAGACCTTAAAAGAATATTCAAAAAAAGCTCTGGAGTGGGGATGTCACAGTCTTTTTTTTCCAGGAGGGACTAGAAGTCGATCTGGCCAAATCGAAAATTCATTAAAATTGGGGTTGTTAGGTACTACCATTGAGGCTCAAAGAGCCCTGATAAGTGAAAATGGAAAGGATGCTAAACCGATTTTCATAGTACCTGTCGTCATTAATTATCAATTTACGCTTGAGGCCCCTTCTCTAATTAATGAGCACCTCAAAAGAACAGGAAAAGAAAGGTATTACAGGGAATCAGATGCTTTTAGTAATTCTAAAAAAATCACGACTTTCCTTGTGAAATTTTTTACAAAAAAATCTGATATCTCAGTAAGTATTGGACGAGGCCTCGATGTCTTAGGTAATTATGTCAACGATCAGGGACGAAGTTTAGATCAAAATGGAGCTATCATCGACATCAAAGATTATTTTCTTTCCGGTGGAAAAATTAACGTTGATAAACAACGAGAGCATACCTATGTACAAATTCTAGCCAAAAAAATTATTAAGGAATATTATAAAATTAATCGAGTTTATTCTAGCCATTTAGTAGCCTATACCGCCTTCAAAATGCTTGAAAGAAAAAATTCTAAACTAGATCTTTACAGTATTTTACGGCTATCTGAAGAGGATCTTACTTTGGACTATGAAGCTTTTAAAAAAAAATTTAAAAAACTTAAAGGTGTTATTTTATTACTCAATGAACAAGGTAAGATTGATATAAATGAGAAGTTAAGAAGTACAGCAGATGAATCCATCACCTATGGACTAAATAATGTTGGGATGTATCATGCAAAAAGACCTTTGATAAAATCAAAAGATGAAATTATTATACTTAATGCAAGTACACTTTATTATTACCATAACAGACTAGAGGGGTATGGCCTTGAAAAATATATATAAAGTAACTGTAGGTGTGATTGGTACGGGAAATTTTGGTACCGCACTGGCCAATTTACTCTCCGAAAAATGTAATAAAGTGCTTCTTTATGCCAGAAGTAAAGAAAAAGCTACGAAACTAATCAAATCCAAAAAAAACGGATATCATGAAATTGCAGATAACATTGATATCATTACAGATTTATCACTTCTTACCAAAAAATGTAACCTGATTTTTCCGATTGTTCCCTCAATAAATTTTAGGGAAGTGATAAAAAATCTATCTCCCTATTTAAAACCATATCATATCTTAATTCATGGTACAAAAGGATTTGATTTTGATAAAACAAAAAAAAACCATAACCCTCTTGAAAAATCAGAGAGTCAAATTTTCACGATGAGTGAGGTTATAAGGCAAGAATCATCAGTGGTAAGAATAGGATGTATCGCAGGTCCTAATTTATCTAAAGAAATCGCTAAAAAAATGCCTGCAGCCTCTGTAATTGCAAGTGAATTTGATGAAGTCATTGAATTGGGTAGAAAATGCCTAAAAAGCGATCGATTTTTAGTTTTTGGTAGTAATGATTTAATGAGCACTGAGCTCTGTGGAATTTTAAAAAACATAATTGCGGTTGGTGCAGGAACTATTGAAGGCATGAAGTTAGGCGAAAATGCCAAGTCTTTATTTATCACTAGAGGTATGGTCGAAATGGTCGAAATTGCGAAAAAAATGGGTGCAAAAGTAGAACCTTTTTTAGGTCTTGCAGGGATTGGTGATTTGATCGCAACTTGTTCAAGTAAACTCAGTAGAAACTATAGTGTAGGTCTACGGTTGGCTAGTGGAGAAAAACTAAATGACATCACTGAATCAATGCGCGAGGTTGCAGAAGGAATTAAAACCATTGAAACCGTTTATGAATGGTCTAAAAGCAATCTAATACGTATCCCAATTACTGAAACTCTTTTCAAGATCATGCATGACCAAATTAAAGTTGAAGAAGCGCATACTTATATGATGAAATTTCCATTTACTAATGAGATTGAATTTCTGAACTAATCTTTTATTTTAATAAATTCATCGCCCTAATTCTCTGTAAAACAGTAGGATGTGAGTAATTAATAAAAACATTGGCTGGATGTGGAGTAAGATTGGATAAATGATCTCCACTCATCTTTTTCAACGCATCGATCAAAGGTTGCGCACCAAAATATTTTGTGGCATAAGCGTCTGCCTCATATTCATGTTTACGACTGATCATGTTCATGATCACACTGAGGATTCTTGAAACTGGGCTGTATAATATACCAAATGCGAGCATATTAAGATGGATAGCCGTTACCTCTCCACCCAAAGCGAAACTTACTTGCGTATTTAAAATCATTTTTGATAGTAAAAAAAGCATCAATCCAGTTTGAATAATAGACATTAAAGTACCTATATAAATATGATTTTTTTTATAATGACCTACTTCATGAGCAAAGACCGCTGTTAGTTCATCAACACTATGCTTAGCAATCAAAGTATCGTAAAGAACCACTTTTTTCTTTTTCCCTAACCCGGAAAAAAAAGCATTACCTTTACTGGAACGCTTAGACCCATCTATAACAAATACTTGCGTAAGTGGAAATGATACTTTTTCAGCAAAGTCAGCGATGGATGTTTTCAATTTACCATCCTCCAAAGGCACTAATTTATTGAATAAAGGAAGTAATAAGGAGGTATAAAGTATATTTAAAGCCAATAGAAAAACCGTGATTACGATCCAAAAATACCACCAAAAATCAGTTCCTATCACTTTAACCATCCAAACAAAAATCAATAATAACCCCCCCCCAAAAAAAGCTGTCAAAAGATAACCTTTAAGTTTATCTGCAAAAAAAGTTTTCAAAGTCATTTTATTAAACCCGAAACGAGCCTCAATAACAAAATTTTGGTAGAGCGAAAAGGGGGTACTCATCAAATCCGAAATCAAAAATAAAATAGCGAAGAAAATCAAAGGAGTGAAAGGTGATAAAGGACTTACATTGCGAACCCAAGAATCTAAAAATCCAAACCATCCAAACGATATAGAAACGACCATTACAATCAATGATAGTGTACTCGAAATTTTGGCAAAACGACCTGTAGTATTTTGATAATCCTGGGATTTTTGGTATTTCTCATTATCGTAAATCCCACTCAATTCCTTCGGAATTGGATTTTTAGAACTTTTTTCATTTAAAAAGCTTAACAATAAATCCGATAGAAAATCAAAAATCAAAATTCCTAAAACAAGAATAACTATTACTTTTTCACTCATAAAATACCTATCTAAAAAATTATCAAATTAACCAATGTTTTTTTTATCACATGCGAAGTCTAAAAAATAAACGGTACTGGACATTTTATATCCCTTGTACCACGTGGAGGCTTCCTGGTATCTCTTAAATCAAATGAATAACTCATGGAGAGCTCATGTGCACCCCCACTATTAAATCCTATATCTGATAAGTTAAAATCATAACTGTAGCCTACGAGGGTGGGGCCTATTTTAACGCCAAATAGCAATATAATATCACTCGCTCCAATTCCAGAGAAATCTTCACTGGGGAAACCGCGATACCACAGTCCAAACATAAGCGGTTCCAACATCATACTCATTCCAATATCGAATTGAGTAAAATCTTTCTGATCTTTAAAGTTAAAAGTAGGTGTCATACTTCTCTCTTTACCATCTTTTGATGCCCATCTAGGATTAATTTGATGGAAGTAAATTTTATAACCGCCGTGTAATGAAAATCGAATTCTCAAAGGACTTTCATCTCCCGTAACAGATTGATTAGGCTCAGTAATATGATGAAAAGAAGTGCCCAACCAAGCTTGTTCGTTGAAAATGATACCCCCAAATGACAAATCCATAAAATCAACGCTCAATCCAGTATTGAAAGATTCAATTGTTTGGCTAGAAATCAAACCCGTATCATCAAATTGATCTCCAAAGGTTAACCGATTAAAATTAATATCTTTCCAAACGTAGCCCAATTCTACCCCTGGTCTGAAAGTCCAGTTATAATTTAATCGAACTTGGTAGGCATACTGAAGGGCTGCACTTCGGGCATTTAACCCGGCCATCCCTTCTCTATCTGAATTACAAATAAGACCCAAACTACTACTAACATCATCGAAATTATAATAAGAGTAGAAGGAATAGCTTTCAAAATTAGCATTAATTGATGGCCATTGATTCCGGTAATTGATCCCCGCACTACCTTGCTGATTAATTCCTACCAATCCTGGATTCAAAAACATAGGATTTGAATAATATTGAGAGAACTGGGTATCCTGGGCTATCAAACCATTTAGATAAACTAGATACAAGAAAAAAAATAAACTTCTCAGTCCCATGACAAAGATTAAACTGGATTAAAAGTTAAAAAAACAATTACAAAGCATAAATTTGACATTATAATTTATACTACTTATAAAACGTTATACAAAGCATAGTATTTTGCAGTAAATTTAATTATTTGAATCCACAGTTGAACCACTTAGTTATTAAATCCTTTATAAATCACATTACGATTTATCGAAAATTTTTCGTTTATTCCTGTTTTCTGACGTTTTCTTATGCTTTAAATGGGCAATTACTTAATGAAACACAATGGTTTTTTGGACGATCAACTGCCAACTTACAATTTGACAAAAATGGTTTTAATGTTTTTGAAGAAAATCGTATGAATGAGGATTTTGGATTGGGAGGTCCTGCGGTAATTAATCATTCGGTTACAGGAAACTTAATAATGTATACTGATGGTGTTCGAATTTATGATGGATCTGGTGAAATCATGTCAGGAGCTATTGATTTAAACGGTGATGCGTCCATTAATCAAACCGCCTTGGCCTGCTCTTCACCTGAGAATCCGGATCGATATATTGTTTTCACCAATGCAAGTGAGACTTCAGCTGAAGATGAATTGCAATATAGTATCATAGATCTAAGTGCAAAAGGAAATGGAAGTCTTAATGCTCCTCTTGGCGAAGTCCTTTCAAACAATAATTCGGTAGGGCTTTTCAGTCCTGCTGAAGGTATGGCCATAGTACAAAGTACCTTTGATGCGAGCATAATTTGGTTAATCGCTCAAAATAGAGGTACCCATACTTTTTATGTTTATCGGATTACCAATGATGGTGTTATTCCGGAACCTGCCAGTACTTTCTATCCCTTTAATACTGACATACGAGAATTTGAGGCTTCCAATATATCAATGAACCCAGCTTATTCTATCCTTGCAATCGCTCCCAAAACAGCCTCAAGAAACGTGATGCTTATGAACTTTAATGATACCTCTGGAGTATTGAGTTTCAACAGTCAAATTTTAAATTCAGGATTCCCTGATGATGCAAATCAAAGCATTTATGATGTTGAATGGTCTAATGATGGTGACAAATTATATCTTTCACGGTATGGTTCGAGAGATGAAATATCAGGCAATCTCTATCAAATTAATTTGAACGATAGTGTAAGTCGGATTCGATCAATTCTATCAGAACCCATTTACCGAAGTTATGGTCTCAAAAGAGCAATTGATGGTAACATTTATCATCTAGTTCAAGAAAATGAGGCAGGGCCTTTTTTGGTGAGGCAAGTAAAGAATATAGATGATAATTATGATTTAATCGTATACGAAGATGATTTTTTAGCGACTGATTTTCAAGGAACTCAGTTCCCCGAATTTGCACCAGGGACTTTTGAAGAGTTCATCTCTTTAGACTTTACCTACTTAGATAGTTGTCAAGATCTATCTACTAAGTTTTTCCCTCTGGTTGATCCACCGGCCAATCAATATTTCTGGGATTTCGGTGATGGAAATAGAACCAATAGTATTGCTCCTATTCATGCTTATGAATCTGCCAGCAGCTATAATGTCACTCTGTACGCAGAGCTTAATGGAAAAATACAGAGTGTCACTAAATCCATTAATATCGTTACTGAAGAAATGGAAGTGAATTTGATCGCTGATACAACCATTTGCGATAATGAAGTACTAACCCTGAATCCAAATACTAAGGAGGGCATTTCATATCAATGGAGTACGGGAGAAACTACCAGTACCATAGATATCGACACCGCTGGCATTTATTGGGTAGAGATCACTGGTGCCTCAGGATGTACAAAATACGCTGAATCCTCAGTATCGGAATACGGCGCCCAACGCCAAATTCAAAATAAATGGTATTTTGGAGAAACTGCAGGCATTGAGTTCACCGAAGGACCAGTACCCATTAATGATGAAAATCAAATGAACTCATTAGAGGGTTGTGCAACCATAGATGATGCAGATGGAAATTTAATGTTTTATACCAATGGAAAAACCATTTGGAACAGACTACACCAAGTCATGCCGTTCCTATCCGACAGTGTCCAAAGTCTTTCAGGAGACAGCACAAGTAGTCAAGGCACCATAATTATACCTTTTATGAACGATATCACGATGTTCTATGTGTTTACAGCCGGAGAAGTAGGTTCTAATAGTACTCATTTTCCCATTACTTATTCTATTGTAGATATGAAAAAAGATTCGGCCCAAGGTGCTGTTGTTTTAAGCAATTTACCACTATTTGATCAGAGTATTGAGAAAATTACTTCTACAGGATTTTCATTAAATACCTGGTTGATTACTCACGAGTTTGGTAATAATTCTTTCCGAGCCAATCGTATCGATGATGAGGGTATTAAAGCTACGATATACACTCCAATTGGAAGTATTCTAGAGGCACAACGGCCGGAATATGCTTCTGGTTACATGACTTTTAATAGTGGAAATCAATTGTTTTCTAACACAATTCCAGGTCTAAATACATTAGAAATATTTGATTTTGATAATCAAACGGGAAATTTTGAAAACGTCAGACAAATAGAAACTGACTCAAAAGATAATATTTATGGGGTAGCTTTTTCTAGTGATGGTTCTAAGATTTATACATCGTCAGCGAGTGAATTAATCCAATTTAATCTTGACAGTTTAGGAACTGAAGATGAAATAATTCACATCAAATCAAGTAAATATGATGACTACAGTACAGAAGGAATCCATGGTGCCCTTCAACGTGGACCTAATGGTATTATTTATCTAGCCATTGATCAGGGGCTCTCAGTTGGCACCATTTCTAATCCTTCCCTAGAAGGTGCTGCCGCTAATTTCAATGCAAAAGGTTTTGATTTACTCGGACAAACCAGTAGAAAAGGTTTACCTGGCTTTATCCAAAATTTAGGATCATCCCTACAAAATCCTGCTGCGGCTTATGTAAATGCCTGCTTTGGACTTACAACTCAGTTTTATGCATCAGGTAGTTCTACTTTAGATGAATATTTTTGGGTTTTTTATGATTCATTATCTCAAACCGATACTTTGTATGCCACCAATGAACAAACTACAGAATTTAAATACGGTACTGCGGGATTTCAGTATTTCACTTTGAACATTACCAATAGATGTGGCTTTGACAGCTTGATCTTAGATACCTTAGAGGTTTACAGTCTTCCAGTCAATCCAAATCTTATGGAATCTAGTTCCATTTGTACAGAATCCTTGAAACTTGCCGCATGGAATGAAGATCGAGATGATTATAACTATTATTGGTCATCAGGAGATACTTC
>PYIJ01104476.1_pt1 | contig 25785 bp, 23 predicted proteins | sample 3578051 | NCBI WGS metagenome assembly PYIJ01 (sample SAMN08408021, study PRJNA431606) | Marine metagenome isolate SA_KN192-05_S13_5m, whole genome shotgun... | biome: marine; feature: oceanic pelagic zone; material: water; isolation source: surface water sample, 0.2-0.8 um fraction ... | reverse complement strand
TTCTTGGTCACTTTATTCGCTCATTGGAGTAATTTTTATCTTATTTGGAACTTGGTTGGCTTTACCTAAAATAACTAAGTAATCTTATTATTAAATAAAAGCTGAGATATAATTCAAATACATTTAATTCATATTTATAACGATGAAAAGACCAAATACTCTTAGACAGCTGAATCAATTTTTTGTGATGGTCGTTTTGTTTTCTATGATTTTTAAAGTTGCGAATTCACAAGAAAATGATTCTCTTTCAGTGATTTATCTGGATGCAATTGCAAATCAGATGTTTTCAGAGGCGGATCAGATTGCAAAGCAGAGGATAGAGCAAGCAATTAGGGATTATGGTTTAAACAGCCATGAGTCGGCCAGTGCGATGATTGATCTGGCCATAGCACAACTCGGATTAGAAGATTTTGAATCATCAATAACAAATTATGAAACCGCAATAAATATAATTGAGAGAGTGGAAAATCAACTTGATAAGAGGCTCATCAATCCGTTAAAAGGGCTTGCCGAGGCACAATTAAAAATCAACAGAGCTGATCTGGCTGAAGTTACATTTAATAGAGCCCTTCATATAAGCCACGTGAATGATGGACCGCATAATCTAGAACAAATGGAGAGTCTAAATTCATTGGCAGATTTATACATCAACTCTAATGAGAACAAAAAAGCGGCTGACATAGAAAAAAGAATATATTATCTGCAGTCTAGGAACGTTGATCCTGATAGCCTTGAAATGATTCCAGCGCTGGAGACTCTGGCGAACTCACAAAGAAAATCAAATCAATTTGAAAGAGAAAGAAGAACCTGGAGAAAGGTAATAAAGATAATTCAAAATCAAAAAGGCAAAGACAGTCTTGATCTTCTGAAACCTTTAACTGAGCTAGGAAGATCCTATTTATACATTGATTTTGCTGCTATGAGTTACGATGACCCCCCAGTTGCATCCAAAGGAGACAGTTTTCTCAGAAAAGCAATCCAGATCAGTGAAAATCACCCTGAAGCTACCTGGTTGCAACAAGTAGAAGCAAAAATCAACTTAGCAGACTATTATGTTCTAAGTGACAGAGCCAGTCGCTCATATGCAGTTTATAGAGAGGTGTGGGATCAGTTATCAGAAGATGATCTAAAACTTCAATACCGTGCAGCATCACTTGAAGAACCCGTGATAATAGAAAAAATAAATCCTCCAACATATTTTGACGAGACCTCAAAAGCAGACGAAAAAAATCTTCCAGAGAACTACCGGGAAGCTTATGTAAGCTTCAACTTTAATGTAAGTAAGAGAGGATTGGCAAAAAATATAAATCGAGCTTCTTTTAATCCTGATGGGCTTGATGCAATGCATAAAGTCATTGGAAATCAACTTCGATACCTGGTGTACCGTCCAATTTTTAGAGATCGCGAACCAATAATTGCAAATAATGTTAACTATGAACACAGATTCTTTTATAAACAAAGAATTTCAGAGTCGCCTCAAAACAGGGACGAAAGCTAGAAATAGGAAAATTTATGACTGATCATTTTGTAAATGGTAATTCTATAACTCCACCTTATCCTGAAGGAATGGAAAAAGCGGTATTTGGTATGGGGTGTTTTTGGGGGCCAGAAAGATTGTTCTGGCAAACGCCAGGCGTTTATTCAACGGCCGTCGGCTATGCAGGAGGCACTTCAGACAATCCAACGTATACTGAAGTATGCAAAGATATTACGGGTCATACCGAAGTCGTTCTAATTGTATTTGATAAAGATCACATCAGTTATGAAGATCTTCTCACAATTTTTTGGGAATCACATAATCCTACACAGGGAATGAGGCAGCAGAGTGATGTCGGTTCACAATATCGTTCTGCAATATATGCAGATTCTGATGCTCATTTAGAGTTAGCTATTAATTCTTTAAATAACTATCAAATAAAGCTTGCATCAGCAGAAAAAGATGAAAAAATAACATTAAAATCACGAATTCTGGGCAACATAACAACAGAAATAAAGCTATTAGATAAATTCTATTATGCTGAGGAATATCACCAACAATATCTAGCTAAAAATCCAAATGGATACTGCTCTATGAAAGGGACTGGAGTGACCTGCACCCTGTGATAATTTCATCGTAAAATACTATCGAATTAATGGAAAAATAAGCAAAAAGAGAGACAAATGGCCTTCAACAAAATAAAAACTGATCCTGATCTTGGAAAAAAAGTACATGAACATTTAGTATCAGTAGGAGTGGAAACTCCAGTTATTGATAATGGTTTATCCAGCAATGAAAAAATCGATAAGATTCAAGAAAACTTTAATCAAATTTTAGATACATTAGGATTAGATCTAAGAGATGACAGTCTCATTGATAGCCCCAAACGTATTGCGAAAATGTATATTAATGAAATCTTTTGGGGGCTTGATTATGAAGCATTCCCTAAAGCGACTGTAGTTGAAAATAAAATGAAATACAATGAAATGGTTATCGTAAAAAACATTTCAGTGCAGTCATACTGCGAACATCACTTCGTTGTCATTGACGGACTTGCAGCTGTTGCATATGTTCCTAAAGAAAAAGTATTAGGCTTGTCAAAGATCAATCGTATTGTGGAATATTTTGCAAAAAGGCCACAGATACAAGAACGTTTGACTGAACAAATTTATCACGCGTTGTCTTTCATCTTAGAAACAGAAGATGTGGCAGTCATGATTGATGGAGATCATTATTGTGTGAAGTCAAGAGGTGTAGAAGACACAGGAAGCTCCACAATTACAAGCAGATTAGGTGGCGGATTCAAATCTGACCATAAGGCGAGAGCAGAATTTTTAGCACTCGCCAAATCTTAAGTTATGAGCTCGAGAAGGCGTTGCTCGCTTAGTTAATCCTGTTTTTTACTTTTAGTTTTTTAAAATTTCAATCGTCCAAGATGCATCATCTAAATTATTATCTTCCCTGAAGGTTGCGTTTTTTATTCCAGTTCTCCATTCAATGGTCAATGTTTCGGTCATAATAAATTCTTTGTAATCATTGATCACTGATTCAACAATTTCTGAGCCACTGATACCAAGTACTATACGATCAGATACATCAAAACCTGATTTTTTTCTTGCTTCTTGAACTGACCTAACCAATTCTCTTGCCAATCCTTCTTTAATCAAATCATTATTCAATTCAGTATCTATAGCTGTTAAAAAGCCCCCCTCTTCACCGCATGCATATCCTTCAGCTGATTTTGTTTCTATCAAAATGTCATCTTGATCAAAAGTTATCTTTTCTCCATCGCATTCAATTTCAAAAGTCTCACCTTTCGTGACTTTTGATGCGATTTCACTGCTATCTGCGTCTTCCAATGCTTTTTTTATTTTTGGTACTAATTTGCCATAGATTTTTCCAATTTTTGGTAGATTGGGTTTAATGATATATGTCACTAAATTTGCATCGCGGGCGATGAATTCAATTTTCTTTATATTTAGTTCTTCCAAGATTTGCATTTGATGTTTCTCAACAGCAGCTGCAGAAAGATCATTAGGAGTCCTAATTAAAAGCCTTGAGAGTGGTTGTCTTACTCTGACTCCAGACTGAGATCTGGCTGCTCGTGCAAGACCCACAACCTTTTGCACAACATCAATTTCCATTATTAATTGATCATCCTCCCAATCTTTGTTGAGACGAGGCCACTCAGTCATATGGACACTCAAAGGCGCATCTTTATTATTATTTCTGACTAAATTTTGATAAACATTCTCTGCAATAAAGGGCACGAAAGGAGCCATTAACCTGTGGATGACATCTAAGCATTCGTATAGTGTGAGATATGCCGAACGTTTATCCTCAATATCTGTAGATTTCCAGAACCTTCTGCGATTTCTCCTGATATACCAATTACTTAATTGGTCTATAAAATGCTCAATCGCTTCACCTGCTGATTTAGCATCAAAGTTGTCCATAGCAGATGTTGTTTTTTTGATTGTCCTGTTGACCAAGGCTAAGGCCCATCTGTCGGTTTCAGGTCTTTTTTCTACTGGTATTGGTGTACTAAGATCCAACATATCGAGTCTTGCATACAGCACGAAAAATCCATAAGTGTTCCAAAAAGTATTCATAAAAGAGCTGGCAACATCTGAAATGATCTCTACAGAAACTCTTTTTTGAATGTCTGGAGAAATTCTAGATAAAAAATGCCATCTGAGAGAATCTGCACCAACACTGTCAAAAACCTCATACGGATCAATTATATTACCCAGTGATTTGGACATTTTTTTTCCATCTTGATCAACAATATGACTTAAGCAAATACAGTTCCTGTAGGCAATTGAATCCGACACTAAAGTTGAGATCGCATGAAGTGTATAGAACCATCCTCTTGTTTGATCGATAGCCTCACAGATATAATCGACAGGAAATTGTTGATCGAAATTTTCCTGATTTTCGAAAGGATAATGATACTGTGCGTATGACATTGCTCCTGAATCAAACCAACAATCTATGACTTCCGGAACTCTGGACCACGATTTTCCATCTTTTTCAAAGGTTATTTCATCAATACTCGGTCTATGAAGATCAAGATCACTCAGTTTTTTTCCAGAGAGTGCTTCTAACTCTTCTAATGAACCTATACATAGATAATTATTATTACCGTCGGTCCAAACAGGTAGCGGTGTTCCCCAGAAACGCTCTCTCGATAATGCCCAGTCAATGTTATTCTCAAGCCATTTTCCAAAACGCCCATCGCGAATATGCTCTGGCACCCAATTGATGGTTCGATTAAGCTCTGACATTCTCTTACTGAATTGAGAGGTTTTGATGTACCAAGCATTTTTTGCATAATAAATAATTGGATCACCAGTTCTCCAGCCAAATGGATAGTTATGCAAATATTTCTCTGACCTAAAAAGATTGCCATTTTTTTTGAGAATTTGTATTAATTTTTCATCAGCATCCTTAAAGAATTGACCAGCAACTGGCTCAACATCATCGATGAAATTTCCATCCATTCCAACACCATGAACCACTGGTAATCCATGAGCCTGACCAAGTGCTAAGTCATCAACACCATAGGCGGGAGCACAATGAACAATCCCTGTTCCATCTTCTGTGCTTACAAAGTCAGCACCATATACCTTAAATACACCAATATGATCTTCGATGTCTATATAATCAAACAAACGAACGTATTCTTTTCCTACCAGATCACTTCCTTTAACCGATTTTATAATTTCATATTCAGTATCTTGAAAAACAGAGCTTAATAAATCCTTCGCAATAATCAGTATTTCGTCTGCAAACGAAACATATACGTAATCAATTTCTTCACCAACAGCAAGCATTAAGTTTGAAGGTAAGGTCCATGGAGTAGTCGTCCAAACCAGAAAAGAGCAATTTTCCTCTTCGGCTAACCTAAACCGAACAAATACTGATGGATCCTCTACTTCTTTGTATCCCTGAGCAAGCTCATGAGAAGATAATGTCGCTCCAATACGAGGATCGTATGGAACTACCTTGTAACCTCTATATATTAGATCCTTATCCCAAATTTCTTTCAATAAATGCCAAACACTCTCAATAAAGTTATTATCTAAGGTGTAATATGCGTCCTCAGTATTGACCCAAAAGCCCATTCTCTCGGTCATTTTTTCCCAATCTTTTATATATCGCATTACTGATTCGCGACAACGCTTTGTAAATTCAGCTATCCCTATTTTTGATTCGATTTCTTTTTTATCAAAGATACCAAGCTCTTTTTCAATTTCATGCTCAACTGGTAATCCATGTGTATCCCATCCGGCCTTTCTTGGCACATGGTATCCCTGCATTGTTTTGTATCTTGGAAAAGCATCCTTGAAAGATCTCGCCAATACATGGTGTATTCCAGGTTTTCCATTTGCAGTTGGTGGGCCTTCATTAAATGTGAATAATGGTCTCTCTTTTGAGAGATCAAGTGTCGCTTTAAAGACGTCATTTTTCTCCCAAAAAAGTAGAACTTCCTCTTCAATTTTGGGCCCTTCGTATCTTGTATTCACCACATCAAATTTCATAAATATTCACCAAAAAAAACCCCGAACGTATAATAACGTCCGGGGCAATATTTCCTATCGCGGTACCACCCGGGTTCACGAAAAACGATACGCTTCTCGCCTCATTGAATCCTTTACGAGGACTAGTCGATCATTCTTAATCTGCACTGGCATTTCAGATGATAACTCAGGGGTGATTTTAGGTTAAATATTGATCTGGAGCTTCCACCGTCCCCCAGTCTCTATAATCAAGATAATAACTTACTCGTCCCCATCGCAGTCTTATGGCAAAATTAGCTTTAGTAAGAGAAAATTACAAGTATTATCTAAAAATAAATTCATTTAGTTAAACATTTGAATTTTCTTGAATGGATTCGAATATCCTGAGAATATCAACATCTGGCTATCAATTTTCATAGAGAAAATGGAAATACATTCAAATAACATAATAAAATTTTTTATCATCATGTTTATGATGTCAAATGTTTCAGTGGCTCAAAGCAATGCAGATAACGATAGCTTTACAAATCAACAAAACAGCACAGAAATATTTAATTTTGGTAGACCAGCCTCAAAAAAAGAAATTGCTGAATGGGACCTTGATGTAAGGCCAGATGGAACAGGCTTACCAGAAGGAAAAGGCACAGTTAAAAAAGGTGAGATTATCTATGCAGCAAAATGCGGTTTCTGTCATGGACAAAAAGGTGAGGGAGGAATAAACGATAGGTTAGTTGCAAGAATAGGAGAAGAATTTCCAAATGAGGATCAAGCTTGTGGCTTTCAGTGTCGCACGATCGGAAATTACTGGCCTTATGCGACGACACTCTTTGATTATATATTAAGATCAATGCCAATGAATGCACCAGGGTCATTGACAAACGATGAAGTATATTCATTGTCAGCATACCTGCTATATTTAAATAAGATTGTCAGCGAAGAGATCGAATTAAATTCGGAAAACTTAAAAAATATAGTCATGCCAGCTCATGATAAATTTGTGGTTGATGATCGCCTAGATTACTTAGTGGCTCATTAATATGAAGAATAAAAAAAATAACTCAAATAAAAAAATATATCCAGAAGAAGCGTGCTTGCCGGTATGGCAGGAGCAGCGGGGACGATTATCTCAAGAGCCTCCAACGGTCAAGAGATCCAAACATCCGAAAATAGACCAATTGCGCCGGACGATCCAACAAAAGTTACTGCCAATCAATGGTCCACAAAAGTTGGGAAAAGGTCAGTTTACGAAAAATATGAGAGAGATGTAAGATACACAGGGACAAGTTCTCGATCACCACTTCATAGGCTAACAGGTACCATCACACCGTCTGATTTACATTTTGAAAGACATCACGCTGGCGTGCCAATAATAGATCCAAAAAAACATAAGTTAATTATTCATGGCATGGTCGAGAGACCAATGGTTTTTTCTATTGATGATTTAAAACGTTTTCCTGCTGTAAGTAGAATTTGCTTTATTGAATGCTCAGGCAATCTTGCTAGAGAAGCTGACGAATATACTACACCTCAAAATATTTGTGGCATGACAAGCCAAAGCGAGTGGACAGGTGTAATGCTATCAACATTGATGAAACAGGTTGGTGTGAATCCCTCATCTTCATGGTTTCTGGCAGAAGGAGCGGATGCCGCAGTTCTCACCAGAAGTATACCCAAGGACATATGGAACGAAACTATGATTGCTTACGCTCAAAATGGTGAAGCTGTCAGACCAGAAAATGGGTATCCCATCAGATTGCTTAACCCCGGGTATGAAGGAAACTCATCGGTCAAGTGGTTAAGAAGAATAGAGTTTTCCGATCGACCATTTATGACAAGAGAAGAAACCTCGAAATACACTGAAACCATTAAAGGTGGTAAGGCAAGGCAGTTCAGTTTAACGATGGATGCTCGCTCAATAATAACTTATCCCACTTATCCAAATGTAGTTGAAAAAGGATGGATTGAATTGCAAGGTATCGCTTGGAGTGGTCGAGGAAAAATTGCAAAAACTGAAGTAAGCATAGATTCTGGAAAGACATGGAAATTAGCTCAACTTCAGTCTCCAGTTCTGTCAAAAGCACATACAAGATTTAGATATCTTTTTAAGTGGGATGGAAAAGAGACTACCATCTTAAGCAGAGCCATTGACGAAACTGGATACACTCAACCAGACAGGAAAACTCTTATACGAGCAAGAGGTGCAGGGTCAATTCCATACCACAGCAATCCAATCACAGGCTGGAGACTTAAAAGTGGTGGAGATGTTGTTTATAGAGTTGAAGATTGGGGATAAAACTTTTATTGAAATTATGCTAATAAAAAAGCCAAATAAAATTCGATCTTATGAGATAACCAGTGAAAGAAACTATTTAAATCGTCGTAGTTTTATTCAATCTGGATGTCTCATTGCAGGTGGAATTCTTTCTCAAGGTATCCATTCGGCTAATCTACCGGATCAGCCTTTTGATAAATTAGAAAATATTAATCAAAGCGAATACAGCACAGATGAACAAATAAATAATATTATCGATGTCACTTCATATAATAATTATTACGAATTTGGTATGGGCAAGGCTGACCCGAATAGAAATTCAAGGGAATTTCAGTCTAGGCCCTGGGAAATCGAAGTGAGTGGTGAGGCAGAAATAACCGGAAATTTTGATATTGAAGATTTTATAAAACCTTATCAGCTTGAAGAACGAATCTATCGTATGAGGTGTGTGGAAGCATGGTCAATGGTGATTCCATGGGTTGGTGTCCCTTTGGTTGATGTAATCAAAAAATTCAAACCACTCTCTTCTGCTAAATTTGTAAAATTTGAAACCTTGTATGACAAAGAGAGAATGCCCGGTCAAAAATCAAGGGTATTGAGATGGCCTTATAGGGAAGGTCTTACGATTGCCGAAGCAGCCAATCCACTTCCAATTCTTGCTGTTGGAATTTATGGAAGAGCTCTACCAAATCAAAATGGAGCGCCAATTAGGCTTGTGGTTCCCTGGAAATATGGTTTTAAAGGCATAAAAGGAATTGTTAAGATCAGTTTTGAAAAATCACAACCAAAAACAAGTTGGCAAATGGCAGCCCCAAATGAATATGGATTCTATGCAAATGTTAATCCGAAGGTGTCCCATCCTCGATGGAGCCAGGCAAGAGAAAGGAGAATTGGAAGCGGTGTTTTCGCTAGCAAGCAACCAACATTGTTATTCAATGGCTATGAAGAGCATGTGGCTCACCTTTACGACGGATTAAATCTCCGGAGACATTTTTAATCTCATATAAAGATGCTCGCTATAAAGACAGTAAAATATTACGTCAAACCTGCAGTATTTTTATTATGCTTGATGCCATTACTCTTGATCATCGGTGATCTTTTTGAAATAACCGGAACTCTGGGTGCCAATCCAATTGAAAATATGCAAGATAGATTTGGAATTTGGGGTTTACGATTTATCGTAGCTGTATTAATGATATCTCCACTTCGATCTATTACTGGTTTCACTTGGATAACTCAGTTTAGAAGAATGATCGGTCTGTATGCTTTCTTTTATGTTTTGATGCATTTTTTGGTATGGCTTTTATTGGAACAAAGTATACTAATGTCAGCAATTATTGAAGATATAGCTACAAGACCTTTTATTACGATTGGTTTTATAGCTTTGCTCATACTTCTTGCTTTAGCCTCAACCTCAACAATGAATATAAGAAAAAAAATGGGAAATAGCTGGGTTAGGCTTCATTCTAGTATTTATTTGGTAAGCGTTTTGGGAGTTTGGCATTTCTGGTGGCAAGTCAAAAAAGACATAACAGAACCACTGATCTATGCAATCATCATTTCTATTTTACTTTTGTACCGTCTGAGAAAAAAATACACTTATACCTAGTAAAAAAAACCCTGCATTGCAGGGTTTTTTATGTATGGAAAAATGAGCTATTTTACATCATTCCGCCCATTCCGCCCATTCCGCCCATTCCGCCCATGTCTGGCATAGCTGGCGCGGCAGCTGGTGCATCTTGTGGTGCATCTGCTACCATAGCTTCTGTTGTGAGAAGAAGCCCTGATACAGATGCTGCATTTTGAAGTGCATATCTTGTAACCTTTGTAGGATCAAGAATTCCTGACTCAATCATGTCACCATAATCATCAGTAGCTGCATTGTACCCATAGTTACCTTTACCTTCGGCAACGGCATTAAGAACCACACTAGCATCCCCGCCAGCATTAGAAACTATCTGCCTGAGAGGTTCTTCAACAGCTCTCTTTAGTATTGCTATACCAACGTTTTGATCATCATTCTCTCCAGTTAGTTTATCAATACCTGAAACTGCTCTGATTAAAGCAACGCCTCCGCCAGGAACAACGCCTTCTTCAACTGCAGCTCGAGTTGCATGCAACGCATCTTCAACTCGTGCCTTTTTCTCCTTCATTTCGACTTCTGTAGCAGCGCCGACTTTAATCACAGCTACACCGCCAGAGAGTTTTGCAACTCTTTCTTGAAGTTTTTCTTTATCGTAGTCAGAAGTTGATTCTTCTATTTCTCGATTAATTGTATCAACTCTTCCCTTGATATCTTTAGCGCTTCCAGCACCATCAATTATGGTGGTATTTTCTTTATTTATTTGAACTTTTTTGGCATCACCAAGATCTTCAATTTCAGTCTTTTCAAGCGAAAGACCTACTTCCTCGGCAATTACCTTGCCACCAGTAAGGATCGCAATATCTTCGAGCATTGCTTTTCTGCGGTCACCAAAACCTGGTGCCTTAACAGCAGCAACTTTAACAATACCTCTAATGTTGTTAACAACCAATGTCGCGAGCGCTTCACCTTCTACATCTTCCGCGATGATCAATAGTGGTCTTCCAGCTTTTGCAACACCTTCTAAAAGGGGCAGTAAATCTCGGATATTAGAAATTTTCTTATCATGCAAAAGTATAAGAGGGTTTTCTAACTCAACGGTTTGACTGTTTTGATTGTTAATAAAGTATGGAGATAAATATCCACGATCAAATTGCATGCCTTCAACAACATCAAGCTCATTTGATAGCGCTTGACCTTCTTCGACAGTGATGACACCTTCTTTTCCAACTTTTTTCATTGCTTCAGAAATTATTTCACCAACTTCAGTATCCGAGTTAGCAGAAATACTTCCTACTTGTGCAATTGACGTATCATCTTTACAAGGTTTTGAGATTTTCTGTAACTGCTCTATGATTGCAGCAGTCGCCTTATCAATACCTCTTTTTAGATCCATTGGATTCATACCTGCAGCCACTGACTTTAGACCTTCTCTTAGAACAGCTTGTGCAAGTACTGTAGCCGTGGTAGTTCCGTCACCAGCTATATCAGATGTTTGTGATGCAACTTCCTTGACCATCTGTGCACCCATATTCTCGAATTTATCATCGAGCTCAATTTCTTTTGCGACTGAAACACCATCTTTCGTTACTGTAGGTGCCCCGAAACTCTTATCAAGAACGACATTTCTTCCTTTCGGTCCAAGTGTAACTTTCACAGCATTTGCTAATACATTCACGCCTGTGAACATTTTCGATCTCGCGTCGTCGCTGAATTTTACTTCTTTAGCAGACATTTAACTTTCCTCTTATGTTAATTCTTAAAATTAAAATTAATGGATTAAAATTCCATTAACCTTCGAATATAGCGACGATGTCATCTTCTTTCATTACTAGAAGCTCCTCACCATCAACTTTTATTTCAGTACCGCTGTATTTACCAAAAAGTACTTGGTCGCCAGCTTTTACATCTAATGCGCGTATTTCACCAGATTCCATTACTCTCCCATTACCAACGGCAAGTACTTCTCCTTTGATAGGCTTTTCAGTAGCTGCATCTGGAAGAACTATTCCACCTGGTGATGTGCGCTCTTCTTCCATACGCTTTACTATAACTCTGTCATGAAGCGGACGAATATTCATCGGCTGCTCTCCTTTATATTTTATTTAGCTCAAATTCATTACTCCGTGATAGAATTGCTTGGCACTCGAACACGAAGAGTGCTAATAATAAAGTCATTACGGTAAATTTCAAGTAAAAATTATAAATTCAGCAAGTTTTGAGTATTGAATTTATGGCTTACAGCAATATATTTAATAAGATATAAAGCAATAAATCATTATATAGGTCTCTTTTCTGACTTATAATAACCTCCTTTAAACAATGTCTTATTGCTTTTAAGCAGGCATAAATAGAATCAATAAATGAATAAAATTTTTAAATATTTAAAAAAGACAGCCCATCTCTTATTGGCTATGTGTCTGATTGTGAGCATCATTTCCTGTGATAATAATGAATCAAATCAACAGAGCGCTTCTCCACTTCTGAGAGTTAATGAAGCTTTTAAATATGAACTCATAAACAGTGGAACATCAGTTTGGATTAAATGGAAAATTCAGGACGGTTATTATCTTTATCGCGATAAACTTAAATTCAAAATAAACGATGCAGAAATACGCCAGACTGATCTTCCAGAGGGTTATATTCATGAAGATGAATTCTTTGGAATCCAGCAAATATTTAGGGATGATGTCTCATTTGAGATTCCATATAAAGACCAGAAAATAATTGGGGATAAAATCTCAATAGAAATCTTTTCACAAGGATGTGCTGACAGAGGAATCTGTTACCCTCCTCAGAGATGGAAAAAAACAATAGAGATTGATAGCAATAATTTTATTGGAAAAAATGAGACTGAAAATAAAATTTATGGAAATGAAACTTCATCCGATAATTCTTTTCGACCTTACCTATCATCTTTAGATAAAAATACAATTGAAATTGCCTTTCAAATTGCACCCAATTACTACCTATACAAAAATAAAATTAGAGTAAAACCTGAAAATCCATTTATAAAAATGGGCTCCATTGAACTGCCCAAAGGAATTATCAAGTCAGATCAATGGTTCGGTGAAAGTGAAGTATATTATACTGAGCTATTTGGAAGGGTCTCATTTTCTAAGAGTGCCATTAGTAACAAAAATATTGGCTTTTACGTTGAGTATCAGGGATGCCTTGAAAATGAAATTTGCCTGCCCCCACAAATGAAGTTAATAGATGTTGATTTCAGTAGCGTTCAAAATAATTCATCATCAGCATTTGTTCCTAAAATTTCTGAACAATCGAGGCTAGCATCGCTTATTACGAATTCCAGCCTTTGGATTGTCATGTTCACATTTTATTTTGCAGGAATATTGCTTTCATTTACTCCGTGTGTTCTTCCGATGATACCTATTCTCTCAGGAATTTTAGCGGGTGAAGGAAAGACAATCTCTGCCAGCAGAGGATTCACCCTCGCATTTTGTTATGTCATGGGGATGGCTTTAGTCTACACAGCTGCTGGAATAGCTAGTGCATTGATTGGAATACAGTTACAGGCATTTTTTAATGCTCCTTGGGTGATATTAATTTTTACATCACTATTTGTTCTTTTTGCATTGGCTATGTTCGATATAATCAACATCGAACTGCCAGCTTCTCTACAAAATCAATTATCAAACATAAATAGAAGATTTTCATATGGTACCTATGCGGGCACTTTCTTTATTGGTGCCATTTCGTCATTGATTGTAACTGCTTGTGTAGCACCTCCATTAATTGCTTCACTGATTGTCATAAGTGAAACTGGAAATATCTACAGAGGCGGTATGGCACTGTTCTCAATGAGCATAGGTATGGGCACTCCCCTTTTGATTATTGGAACATCTGCGGGCAAACTTTTACCCAAAATTGGAAGCTGGATGGTTACTATCAAACATCTATTTGGATACATGATGCTTGGTGTTGCTATTTACATGCTCTCAAGAATTATCGATGGTTCTATCATACTCGGCCTATGGGGCACCCTAGCAATCTTAATTGGCGTGTCCTTCAACGGCTTATCTCATCTAGAAAAAAATTCAAACTACATAAAAAAAATCAAAAAAACAGCTGGCATAGTTCTAATAATATATGGCGCTTCATTACTGCTCGGATCCTTCTCTGGAAATAATAACCCATTTCAGCCGCTAGCTAAGCTCAATATACTTCAAAATGATTCGAGTCATAAAGATAATCATGTTAGTTTCAAAAAAATCAAATCACTGGAGGACCTTAAATTTGAACTTGAAGAAGCTGTGATGGAAAATAAGCCTGTAATGTTGGATTTTTATGCAGACTGGTGTGTCTCATGCAAAGAAATGGAGGTATACACCTTCACAGATGAGAGCGTACAAAGAGCTCTATCAAACTTAATTTTAATTCAGGCAGACGTTACTTTAAATGATACAATTGACCAAGCTCTAATGAGAGAATTTGATGTATTCGGACCCCCTACAATTATATTCTTTGATCATAATGGCAGGAGAAAAGAAGGATATGAAATAGTGGGCTATATGAAAGCAAAAGAATTTGCTGAACATGTCAATGAGGCAATATATGTTCCTAAAGATAAAAGCATTTAGGTAAAAAGATGAAATGAAAGTCACGATTAAAATATTAATATACTTATTAAGCCTATCAATTATTTCTTGTAGCACTGAATCCAATAATCAGGATCCTGAAGCAACAGTTACGCAAAAAAAAGTCTCTGAAAGGAATTTCCTTGGTGAGTTTGAACTCATTGATTTAAATAATGTGATGACAAACTCCTCCAAGTGGAATGGCCAATATAAGTTAATTAATTTTTGGGCAACATGGTGCGCACCATGCAGAAGAGAGATACCATTACTGAATAATACCCAAAAAGAATACCAGGATATGTCTATTCAAATTATTGGTATTGCGGTAGATGTTCTGGATGATGTTATTGCATATTCAGAGGAGACACCGTTTGAATATCCTGTTTTAGTGGGAGAAGAAGAAGCAATTGCGATTGCAGAAAATGCCAATATAGAATTCATAGGACTGCCATTCACAATGTTGGTAGATGATCAAAACGAAATAATCAAAACTCATCTTGGTGAGATCAAAGAACATCATATTGATATGTTGACTGAAGTAATCAGGGGTATGCAGAGAGGAAAAATTTCTGTAGAAGAGGCAAAAATAAAGCTAGGTAAAATATAGTACCTTCAAAAAATACTCTAAAATCGCTAAAAAGTCGTCAATTAATCATAAATTTCACTAATTTCTTTTAAAATGCTATATTTATATAAGTTAATTTATATTGTCCTGTGAATATGAAAAAAATATTAGTGATAAATGGTCCAAATTTAAATCTTCTCGGCTCAAGAGAACCAGAAGTCTATGGAGCTGAAGACCTACAATCAATTGAGAACGAGCTAATGAAACAAGCGCATGATGAATCAATTGATCTCAAATGTTTTCAATCTAATGCTGAACATGAAATTGTTGATAGCATCCATGATGGCAATAAGAATAATGTAAATTTTATATTGATTAATCCTGGTGCATTCACACATACAAGTATCGCTATAAGAGATGCTCTTCTTGCTGTTGATATTCCTTTTTACGAGATTCACTTAAGCAACACTTTTGCGAGAGAAGAATTTCGTCACAAAAGTTACTTCAGCGATATAGCAAGGGGTTGCATCATAGGGCTGGGTTCTCAAGGCTATAAACTGGGCCTGGCTGCCGCTATAAAAGAATTAAAAAAATCTTGAGGAAAATTCATGGATTTAAGGAAAATAAAAAAATTAATTGAGTTACTGAATGAGTCCGGTGTTGGAGAAATTGAAATTACTGAAGGTGAGGACTCTGTTAGAATATCTCGTGAATCTTCAGCCAAAAAGATGGTCACTAAAGATGAAGAAAATGCGACAAACTCAAAAGAAATAATTTCAACAGAATCCTCAAATAATCAGAATCAATCTGAAAGCACCAAACCATCACAAAAACTCGATAATGGTTTTGATGTTCTGTCTCCGATGGTTGGAACTTTCTATGCGTGCCCCTCTCCAGATGAACCTCCCTATGTAAAGGTTGGTGATACTGTCAAAGAAGGAGACACGCTTTGCATTATCGAGGCAATGAAAATGATGAACCAAATAGAAGCAGACGTCAGTGGCGTCATAAAATCTATAAGAGTTCAAAATGGAGATCCTGTTGAGTTCGATCAAATAATTTTTGTAATAGATCAGAATACAAATAACTAAGAGATCCAAACATGCTCGATAAAGTAGTCATCGCCAATAGAGGGGAAATTGCCTTAAGGATCTTGAGGGCTTGTCACGAGATTGGAATAAAGACCGTCGCAGTCCATTCTAAGGCAGATGATAACCTCAAACATGTTTTGTTAGCTGATGAAACAGTTTGTATCGGTCCAGCTGAGAGCATGAATAGCTATCTAGACATGCCGAGAATTATTTCAGCGGCAGAAGTTACTGACGCGGTTGCCATTCATCCTGGATATGGATTTCTATCAGAAAATGCCGATTTTGCAGAAAGAGTGGAATCATCAGGTTTTACCTTCATTGGCCCATCCTCAGAAGCTATTAGGATGATGGGAGACAAGGTTTCTGCAATAAAATTAATGAAAAAAGCAGGAGTGCCAACCGTTCCCGGTTCAGATGGGGCGCTCAAAGATGATCCCGATGAAAACTTAAGAATTGCTAGAGATATTGGCTATCCAGTCATCATAAAAGCCTCTGGAGGAGGAGGTGGAAAAGGCATGCGTGTCGTTCATGCAGAAGCAGCCTTACTCAATGCAATTGCACTGACTCAGGCAGAATCGAGATCAGCATTTAATAATGATGAGGTTTACATGGAGAAATTTTTAGAGACTCCGAGACACATAGAGATCCAAGTTCTGTGCGATGGACAAGGAAATGCCATTCATCTTGGAGAGAGAGATTGCTCAATGCAAAGACGCCATCAGAAAGTTATCGAGGAAGCGCCTGCACCAGGTATAACTGAGGATCAAAGAAATTACGTTGGTCAGAGATGTATTGATGCGTGCCTAGAAATGGGTTACCGAAGTGCTGGTACATTCGAATTTTTATATCAAGACAATGAATTCTATTTCATTGAGATGAACACCAGGCTTCAAGTTGAGCATCCTGTCACAGAAATGATTACAGGAATTGATATCGTTAAAGAACAATTGAAAATTGCCTCGGGAGAAAAATTAGCTATCAAACAAGAAGATATAAAAATAAAGGGTCATGCAATTGAGTGTCGAATGAATGCAGAAGACCCAAAGACATTTATGCCTTCGCCTGGTGACATCAAGTTATGGCATATGCCTGGTGGCCCAGGTATCAGAATTGACAGCCATATATACAGCGGATATCGTGTGCCGCCCTATTATGACTCTATGATTGGCAAAATAATTGCATTTGGAAACAATAGAAAGTCGGCTATGACTCGAATGGAAAATGCATTAAAAGAAATAGTAGTTGAAGGGATAAAAACAAATATACCCCTGCATCAAGAAATATTTCAACACTCTGCATTTAAAAATGGTGGCACAAACATCCACTACTTAGAAAAAAGACTTGGCCTTTGAAGTGTCATTATAATGACCAAGAATAATGATGAGTATCATCAAATTGAATTTAATATCGCTAAAGATGATCTGGCAGAAACTGAAAAAATTCTAGAATCATACCAACCCTTGTCTATATCAATTCAGGGTTTCGGTGAAGAAAAAATTTATGAGCCACTTCCTGGTGAAATGCCAATCTGGGAGAAAATTCGCGTTAAAGCAATGTATCAAAACATGAAAAATCTTAGCGATCTAGAAAACAAAATAATAAATAAAACCAATATAAAAATACTCGATAATAAAGTAATCAAAGCAATTGGGAAAAAAGATTGGCAAGAAGAATGGATACAATCATCTAAACCAATGAGATTCGGAGAGAAATTGTGGATATACCCTGACCACCTTATAGATAATCTCGAAGGAAAAGTTTGTGTAAATTTAAATCCAGGTCTGGCGTTTGGTACTGGTTCGCACCCAACCACAAGATTGTGCCTTGAATGGCTAGAGAAAATTAATCTTGATCAGAAATCAGTATTAGATTACGGATGTGGATCTGGAATATTAGGTATTTCGGCCATAAAACTAGGGGCAAAGTGTGTCACTGCGATTGATTTAGATCCACAGGCTGTGATTGCCTCAAAAAATAATGCAGAAAAAAATCACGTACAACAAGAGATAGAAATCACAGATAACAATAAAACAATAGAAAAGAATTTCAATATTATAGTTGCAAATATTCTAGCAAAACCACTTATTGAGCTTGCGCCCTATTTTTATAAAAAACTCAATAAAGATGGTGCAATCTGTCTATCAGGTATTCTCGAAGGGCAAATAAATATTATCAAAGATACTTACCTTAAATATTTCAATTTATCAGAGATAAAAATAAAAGATGGCTGGGTTATGATGTCTGGAATCAAATTATGAAAATCGGTAAATTCAAGCTTAAAAATCCCTTCATACTGGCACCGATGGCAGGTATAACAGATCTTCCTTTTAGGAAGTTGTGCCATAAGTTTGGTGCCTCAATGACAATATCGGAAATGACAACTTCTGATATAGATTTATGGAAAAGCAAGAAATCAAAATATCGCTTATCTCTGGATTATAGTATTGAGCCAAGAGTCATACAGATTGCTGGTTCCGATCCAAAATTGCTATCAAAAGCAGCTAAGTTATGTGCTGATAGAGGAGCACAAATAATCGATATAAATATGGGCTGTCCTGCGAAAAAAGTTTGCAATAAATTAGCAGGATCCGCATTAATGAAAGATGAGAAACTTGTTAAGCTCATCTTAGAATCTGTTGTTGATGCTGTAGATGTTCCAGTCACATTAAAAATGCGAACAGGATGGAGTGAAGAAAGAAAAAATGGACCAGAAATAGCAAGAATCGCTGCTGAATCTGGGATTAAAGCCATTGCTGTTCACGGAAGAACTCGTGAAAGTAAATTTTCAGGTTCTGCCGAATATGACACAATTGCGCAAATTAAGAAAAAAGTCTCAATACCAATTATAGCGAATGGAGATATTGATTCTCCAGAGAAATCACTTGAAGTATTGCGTATAAGTGGTGCTGATGCCTTAATGATTGGAAGACCTTCTCAAGGAAAACCATGGATATTTCGAGATCTTAATGTCTTTTTCTCCAATAAAAGAAACGCTCCGCCTCTAGAAAAAAATTGTGTGCGTGATACTATTCTTGAACACTTAAATAAAGTCTATCAATTTTACGGTAATGATTTAGGTGCAAGACTAGCCAGAAAACATCTCAGTTGGTATTGTAAAAATCTTGATGGATCAGAGACTTTCCGAAAAAAAGTCGTTAGGGCAGAAAAAGCAAGAGAACAAATAGCGCTTGTTCAAGAATTTTTTCAAACACAAGCGTAAAATTTTATTCCTTTGGATCAAAAAATTCTCAAGCGTTAAAAGTTTAGGAAATATAATTTAGTGGCAAAAGATAAAAAATCAAATTCAAAAAAATCAGGTCAACTTATGAACGGGAAACTGCTCAAAGTTCATACGAAAGATGCTCTGGATAATTATTTTGATAATCTAAATGGACAGAAACCAGGAGATTTATACAGCCTGGTCCTCGGTCAAGTTGAAGAGCCACTCTTCAAAGTGGTAATGAACTACACCAATGGTAACCAAAGTAGGGCCTCTCAAATACTGGGTATCAATCGAGGTACTCTCAGGAAGAAACTCAAAACATACTCAATAACTTCCTAGTGGAAAGAGCCTTTAAAATAAACCGCGCACTTATTAGTGTCTCGGATAAAGACAAACTTATTCCTTTTGCCAAAGAACTAGATCAAAATAAAGTTGAAATAATTTCAACAGGTGGAACATACAGTTACCTGTCTACCAATAAGATTTCAGCTATTGAAATTTCGAATATCACAAATTTTCCAGAAATTATGGATGGCAGAGTGAAAACTCTGCATCCCAAGATTCATGGCGGAATACTTGGAAGAGAAAAAATTGACGATGAAATAATGGATCAACACGATATTGAGAAGATAAATCTTCTGGCCGTCAATTTATACCCTTTTAAAGAAACGATCAAAAAGCCAGACATAAGTATCAATGAAGCAATTGAAAATATTGATATTGGTGGTCCTGCAATGATCAGGGCAGCAGCAAAAAACCATGAAGATGTGATTGTGGTGGTTGACCCTAATGATTATGAAGATTTCATAGAAAAATATGAACATAATGAAATAACAATAGAGTATCGACAATATCTAGCAGCGAAAGCATTCGGTCATACAGCGAGCTATGATGCAGCGATAAACCAGTACTTCAATAAAGAAATATTAAAGATTACATACCCAGATCAACTGATCTACTCTGGTAACATCCAATCAAAATTAAGATATGGGGAAAATCCTCATCAAACTGCAGCCTTCTATAAAGATGATATGAGTTCTAATGAGAGAAATCTTGCATCCTCAAGAAAAATTCAAGGAAAAGATCTCTCATATAATAATATAGCTGATGGAGCCGCTGCATATGAATGCGTGAATCAATTTAGCTCACCTGCATGCGTTATAGTTAAGCATGCAAATCCATGTGGCGTTGCTTTGGATGACAACATAAAAAAAGCATACATGAGAGCATTCAGCACTGATCCGACCTCGGCATTCGGAGGTATAATTGCTTTCAACCGTTTACTGGATGGAGAAACTGCAAAACTAATAATCGAAAAACAATTTGTCGAAGTAATTATCGCGCCTGAAATTTCGTCTGATGCAGAAACGATTCTTCATAAAAAACAAGATGTGAGGGTACTTGAAACAGGCAAGTTTTTTGATAGTGATAACGATGATTATGATCTTAAAAAAGTTTCAGGAGGACTTTTGATTCAATCTGCAGACGATGGAAAACTCTCTGAGTCTGACCTTAAGATTGTTACTCAAAAACAACCAACTAAGAAAGAAATCTCAGATATGCTGTTTGCTTGGCGTGTAGGAAAATACGTTAAATCCAATGCTATATTATTTTGTAAAGATAATATGACGATTGGTATTGGTGCTGGACAAATGAGTCGAGTCTATAGCGCAAGAATTGCAGCAATTAAGGCAGCTGATGAAGATCTCGACATATCTAACTCGGTCATGTCGTCTGATGCTTTTTTTCCTTTCAGAGACGGTATTGACGCCGTTGCAAGTTATGGTATCAGTGCAATAATTCAGCCAGGTGGTTCTATTCGAGATGATGAGGTTATTGCTGCTGCAAATGAGAATAATATTGCGATGGTTTTCACTGGTATGAGACATTTTAGGCACTAGGAAATAAAAATAAATGAGATTAAAATTATGAAAATCTTAATTGTTGGAAATGGTGGAAGGGAACATGCTTTTGCTTGGAAATGCTCTCTTTCTCCAAAAACAGATAAAATATATGTTGCTCCAGGAAATGCTGGCACAGCTGGTGAAAATAAAGTGGAAAATATCGCTATTGCTGCAGACGATATAGATAATTTACTTAAATTTGCCCTAAAAGAAAAAATAGATCTCACTATAATTGGACCTGAAGCCCCACTCGTTGCCGGTGTTGTTGATAAATTTAATGACGCCGGTCTTGTTTGTTTTGGCCCAAACAAGCAGGCATCTCAACTGGAAGGCTCTAAATCATTTACTAAAGATTTTCTTAAACGTTATGAAATTCCAACTGCTGATTACCAAACATTTGATAACTCAGAAGCAGCAATCAACTACATTAATGAAAAGGGGGCACCTCTGGTTGTTAAAGCAGATGGATTAGCAGCTGGCAAGGGTGTGATAGTCGCTATGAATGTTGACGAGGCGGTTGCAGCTGTTAAGGATATTCTCGATAAAAATAATTTTGGAGAGGCTGGCACAAAGATCGTTATAGAAGAATTCTTGCGCGGCGAAGAAGCAAGTTTTATTGTTGTAACAGATGGTGAGAAAGTATTGCCACTTGCTACATCTCAAGATCATAAGGCCAGAGATAATGGTGATAAAGGGCCAAATACAGGAGGTATGGGCGCATATTCTCCTGCACCGATAATCACGGAAGATTTAAATCATCGAATTATGAGTGAAATTATTAATCCAACTCTTTCTGGATTAAAAGAGGATGGTATTGATTATCTTGGATTCTTGTATGCAGGTTTAATGATCAGTGAAGATGGTCAACCGAAAATTCTTGAATATAATTGTCGTTTTGGAGATCCTGAAACACAGCCAATAATGATGAGATTGGAGTCAGATTTTATAGACCTCATTCTCGCAACAATGGAAGGATCTCTGTCATATGAGAAAGTTAGATGGAGTAATGAGGTTGCCTTAGGAGTAGTTATGGCAGCCGGAGGTTACCCAATAAAATATTCTTCTGGTGATGAAATTATCGGTATTGGTAGCAATAAATCGCAAAATGTTAAAGTGTTTCATGCTGGAACATCTATAAAAGATAACCAAGTTGTGACTTCAGGTGGGAGAGTTTTATGTGTTGTAGGGAGAGGAAAAACCACCTCCAGCGCAAATAGAGTAGCCTATGAGATGGTAAATAACATCAGCTGGAAAAACGAGTATCATCGAGATGATATTGGGCACCGCGCTATTGATCGTGAATAAAAAATGATTTCGTCAAATCAAGCCTCAAAACTGATTAAAAATAATCTGAGGAAACTTAAAAGCAAAAAAATAAATACCATGGATTCGGTTGGAAGTATCCTCAGAGAGGATATATCGGCAGAGCGAAATCAACCTCCATTTGATAGGGTTACAATGGATGGTATAGCCATAAATTACTCTAAAACCAAAATGCAATGTTTTTACCCTATACAATCCGTACATTTTGCTGGAGATGCGCCAAAAAAACTAATTAAAAAAAACCAATGTATCGAGGTAATGACTGGTTCGGTCCTTCCTGCTAATACAAACTGCGTTATACCAATTGAGTGTGTAAAAATTGAAAATCAAACTGCAAAAATAAAAGAAAATTACACCGCCAAAAAATGGCAATTTATTCATAAAGAAGGTACTGATCATAAAAAAGGTTCTGTTGTTCTAAAAAAAGGACACAGAATAACACCCATAGATATTGCACTAATACTCTCTTGCGGAAGAGAAAAAGTAACAGTGAGTGATACCCCAAAAATTCGAATACTCTCAACAGGAAGTGAGCTTATTCCGACTGGCAAGAAAATCCTGCCCCATCAAATAAGAATAACAAATGGGCCCTCGATGATAACTATGTTTAAAGAACAATACTTTGATGATTGTGAACACTTCCACCTATTGGATGACAGGGATTTACAAAAGCGAAAAATTAAAAAATATTTAGATGAATCTGATGTGCTTATTTTGAGCGGCGGAATATCTATGGGGAAAGCTGATTTCGTTGAAAAAATTCTTGAAGAACTTAACGTCAAATGTGTATTTTATAAGGTTAAACAGCGTCCTGGAAAACCAATGTGGTTTGGAGTGGGAACAAAAAAACAATTGGTTTTCGCATTACCTGGAAACCCTGTTTCTGCAATTACGTGCTGTCGCCACTATGTAATTCCCGCATTACAATCAATGTGCGGAAAAATTAAAAAAAATAATGAATACGTTCAAGTGAATAAAAAAATAACGTCAAAAACAAAGTTTACTCATTTTTTACCTGTAAAATTAAAAAATATAAAGGATGGAACAAGGCAAGCGCTTCCTATAGAAACCAATACTTCAGGTGATTTTACTTCACTGAGTGGGACTCATGGATATGTTGAGTTAAGAGGGGATCAAGAGGAATTTAAAAAAGGCCAAAACGTTATTTTCCATAACTGGAAGTTCTCATAATTTCGACATTATGTCCTGTAATATGTAATTATTTACTAATACATGATTGAATATTAGTCGTGCATACAAAAAATTTGTTTAACTAAATGAGGAAAAGATTATGGACTTTATGAAGCAATACAAAGATGAAACTTATGCTCTACTGAGAATTGTTTCTGGCTTTCTTTTTATTTTTCATGGTATTCCAAAAATGAGTGCAATATTCGCAGGAACAGCAAATTGGATGACGATGATTGCTGGCCCTATCGAAGTAATAGGCGGCCTAATGATAATGGTTGGATTCTATACTTCAGCTGCTGCTTTTTTATCAAGCGGACTCATGGCGGGAGCATACTGGTTAATTCACTTCTCAAAAATGGGTAACCCGGAAAAAGCATTTTATGGTTGGCCAATAAATAATGGTGGCGATGCGGCTGTTCTATACTGCTTTATTTTCCTTCTTATCGCAGCTATGGGAAGCGGAATATGGAGTGTTGACAGCAAAAAAAGTTAATTTAACATTGACTTTTTCGATCCGAACTCAATATAAATAAGATTGTACGGATACTATAAAAGTATCTTTCTTATATCCTACAGCACAACAGTTTTTGCATATGACAAAGAGATTGCAAATGCTGTTGTATGCTGTCAGGATACGACAAGATTTTTATAGAATTTTAAATTAACTAGAGGAAAATTGATGGATCGCATTCTCTCCAGGACAACACTTTCAGTATTTACAATTCTGCTTGCATCCCTCTGCCATAACCTTCAGGCAAAAGATTGGCAAGTAAATAATGAAAATAGCAGCATTAGATATATTTATTCTCTAGAGGGAGCAGCATTTAGAGGAAGATTTAGAGAGTTTTCTGCCGAAATAAACTTCGATCCCAAAAAACCTGAAGAGGGAAAAATCTTGGGTATTGTCAATATAATTTCTTCGAAATCTAGCAGTGCTGAACATGATGAATATCTTATGGAAGAAGATTGGTTTGATCCAAACAACCATCCCGAATCACAATTTATCTCTGAAAAAATAATAAGGAATGATAAAAGTGGTAATTTTATCGCCTATGGAAATCTTACGCTCGCTGGAATAAGTCAGCCCATAGAAATGGAGTTTGACTTCAATGTTGAAGAATCAAAAGCCAATTTCTCAGGTTCTTTTGAAATCAAGCGATTACTTTTTGGTGTTGGTTGGGATACCACTAACTGGATTGCAGATGAGGTGGATGTTCAGATTAAATTAGAATTAAATTAATTCAATCTAGATTACATATGAAAAATAATCAAAATACACCGATTAAAATGACAAAAAGAGAGTTCCTTGCTTCAGTTTCGGCTGTAAGCGGTGTATCTGCAGTTCTCACTACTCTTAATGGATGGGATATGGGTATAGCCTCAGCTGCAGAGGCTCCACCTAATTTGACTGGCAACGCTAATGGCAAAAAAGTCTTAATTCTTGGTGCAGGATTGGCTGGTATGACCGCAGCTTATGAATTAGGTCTAAGAGGCTACAACTGCCAAATATTAGAGGCAAGATCTTTTGCCGGTGGAAGATGTCAATCATCACGCTCTGGTTTCACCACCACAACAACAGATGGGAAAAAGAGCACTTGCGACTTCGATGAAGGTCAATACTTTAATCATGGCCCATGGAGAATACCAAGTTATCATCATGCTGTATTCCACTACATCAGGAAGTTTGATGTGCCTATGGAGATTATGGTTCAAGAAAATGATTTAGGTTACCTAAGATATGAAAAAGCCGAGGGACCTCTCTCTGGCAAGAGAGTAAGAAAAAGAGAGATCAAAGCAGACATGAGGGGTTACACCTCCGAGCTGCTTGCAAAACTGGTCGACCAAGGAGCTCTCGACAAGGAGATAACAAATCAGGACAAAGAGCAACTCATTGATTATTTGATAAGCGAAGGATTTTTGAACGCGCGTGATCTCAAATATGACGGAACGATTCATAGGGGTCTAAAAACTTTTGACCCAATGGGCAGCGTTAAAGAGACAGCCACAAGTCCTCTTCCTTTCAAAGACTTACTTCA
>PYIJ01047576.1_pt1 | contig 25809 bp, 17 predicted proteins | sample 3578051 | NCBI WGS metagenome assembly PYIJ01 (sample SAMN08408021, study PRJNA431606) | Marine metagenome isolate SA_KN192-05_S13_5m, whole genome shotgun... | biome: marine; feature: oceanic pelagic zone; material: water; isolation source: surface water sample, 0.2-0.8 um fraction ... | reverse complement strand
CTTTTATCAAGAACGTCCATAGTTTCTTCAATTTGATTCTCTGAAACGTCATAAACATATACTTCATTCCAAGGTGCCTTAATGTGGAAGCCAGGTTCGAAGATGTTCTTCTTATCCAGACCTCCACTAAATTTCCTAAATATAACGGCTCTTTCGGTAGCTTGTATGGTAAAGAATATGCTATTCGATATAGAAAAAAGAACTAAAATCGAGGCTCCAATAATTAACAAAAAAGGTAAATATTTTCGATTATCCATATTTTATTTTTTTCAATTTACTGCAAATATAGATGTCAATTGTTTAGTTACAGATAAATTTTTCCGTTTTCCTTATTAATTTTACCACGCACCCCAATTTTTAGATAATTCACCAGAGAATTTAAAGATCTTAGTTCGTTAAAACAAGTCTTTATTATGAATGATGTTTTCAATATCATACGCGGTAAGATAGGAAAGCCTTACGATGACCTCTATTATTTATTAACTGCTCTAAGAGAGGTCTTGGAAGAGAATGATGAATTGAATATCGCCAAAGAAATTCCATGGATAAATGTGGAAAATACAAACGAGCAACTGTTGACGGGAGAACATTTGCAGCTATATTCATTGGTTTTTCAACTAATCAATGTAGTTGAGATTAACGGAGCTGTTCAAAACCGTCGCAGAAAAGAGAGTATAGATTTATCTGCTGTCAATGGGCTTTGGACTTCCAATATCAAAGAATTACATGCCAATGGTATATCCAATGCAGAAATAATACAAGGTATAAAACAAGTTTTTGTTGAACCCGTGCTAACAGCACATCCAACTGAGGCCAAGCGAGCAACGGTTTTGGAGCATAGGAGGGAGCTATATCTAAAAATGGTTCAACGTGAAAACTCAATGTATAATACTCATGAATTAAGTGATTTGAGGCAAGAAATAAAACAAATTCTTTATAATATTTGGAAAACAGGTGAAATTTATTTGGAAAAACCTGATGTTGCGTCTGAATTAAGAAATATTTCTTATTATTTAATTAATGTATTCCCTGATGTTATCTCTATACTGGATAAGCGTTTGATTAATGCTTGCAATGATCAAGGTGTTTCGCAAAATGAGATTTATGAGAATTATGCATTCCCAAAGATTAGATTTGGTAATTGGGTTGGAGGCGATCGCGATGGTCATCCTTTGGTAACCAGCACAGTCACGCGGGATATATTACTTCAATTAAGACTAAATGCTTTTGTGGTCATTAGAAGAAAATTGTTGGATTTGGTTAAAAAGCTGAGTTTTGCGCATTCTTTAGAGGCTTCTAGTGCAACTCTACAATCCAAAGTGATTGAAATTAAGGATAAACTAACAGGTTTTGGTGAGGAAATATTGGCTAGGAATAAAGGGGAGGTTTTTAGGCAATTTATCAGTTTAATGATCGCTAGGCTTCCTGTTGATACAAAAAGAGATCATGCAACCGAATTATCAGCATCTAAAGGTGCTTACCTTCATTCTGCCGAGTTAATTTCTGATTTAAAAATATTAAAAAAGGAGTTAATTAAATTTGGTGCTCAATCCACAGCCAATAATGAAGTTAACGCTACTTTGCGAATTGTTGAAACTTTTGGGTTTCATTTGGCGGCATTAGATATACGTCAGAACAGTACTTTTCATGACCAAGCCATGAATGAGCTTTTGGAGGCGTCATTAGCAGACAAAAGTAATTTTTCAGAATGGAGTGAAAAGGAGCGCCTTAAATTTTTAAATAAGGAATTGCTTTCGGCACGTTTATTTACACATTCAAAAACCCCACTTAAAGCGCATGCTAAAAAAGTAATGGAGTGTTATGGTGTAATTGCAGAGCATTCGGATAAGTATGGTATGAATTGTATCGGCTCATTGATCGTAAGTATGACTCGATCTTTGTCCGATCTTTTAGTGGTGTATGTCTTGGCCAGAGAGGCGGGACTTACACAAATGACTAAGACAGGATTGATTTCTAAGGTTCCTGTGGTGCCCTTGTTTGAAACTATTGAGGATTTAGAGTTAGCGCCTGATATTCTTGATGGATTTCTAAATCACCCTTTCACCCAAAGAACACTTCAAGCGCTAAAAGGAGATGAAAAAGAACGAGTACAGCAAGTAATGGTAGGTTATAGTGATAGCAACAAAGATGGAGGAATTATGGCTAGCCAATGGAATCTATATAAAGCTCAATATAATCTTAGTCAAGTGGGGGAAAATAATGGGGTAAGGATTAGGTATTTCCATGGTAAGGGCGGATCAATCAGCAGAGGATCAGGACCCACACATTATTTTATTGACGCCCTTCCACATTCAGCATTGAAGGGTGATGTACGATTGACTGAGCAAGGAGAGACTATCGCTCAAAAGTATGCCAATAAAGTAAACGCTGCTTACAATTTAGAGCTATTGGCTGCGAATACATTGTCTAAAACTATTTTGGATAGACATTCTGCAAGAGTTTTTCATCCGCAGGCGACCATTTTAGAGCAGTTATCGATGAATTCTCAAAAGACTTATGAAAAAATGATCAATGAAAAAGGGTTCATGGATTTTTTCAGACAAGCTACACCTATAGATGCCATTGAGACAAGTAAAATTGGGTCTAGACCAGCTAAAAGAACCGGAACTAATTCTCTCTCAGATTTACGAGCAATTCCCTGGGTTTTTTCGTGGAGTCAATGTAGATTTCACATGACTAGTTGGTATGGCATTGGCACGGCATTGGGTCAGCTAAAGAATGAATCTCCTGCAGATTATGATGCACTTAAGTTAAAAATGAAAGATGACCCATTCATTCGATATGTATTTACAAATATTGACACCAGTATTGCTGCTACTGACGAATTAATTATGCTAAAATATGCTGAATTAGTGGAAGATAAGGAAATTAGAGAAAAGTTCACGGACCTATTTATGAGTGAATTGGCACGTGTAAAATATCATTTTAAAGTTTTATTAGAACGACCCATTGAGGAACGACGTACCAATCATTATTACTCAAATATGCTACGTGCGTCCTTGATGGGACCACTTCACGAAAGACAAATTAATTTATTGAAAAAATGGCGCAAAGAAAGGGTGAACGACGAACTAGCAGCAAAAGAAACTCAATCAGAGATTATGCTTTCTATTAATGCACTAGCTAGTGCAATGAGAAATACTGGTTAATGGTAATTTATTCAAATATTATAGATGCCTTTTCATTAAACCATTTTTTGTACATGTCTTTATGGATTTTTTCAACTCTGTTCCTTTTCGTTTTGAGTGTGGGAGTAAGTAGACCATTATCAATTGTCCAGTCTTCCTTCATTATTACAATTTTTTGAATTTTAGCTACATTTTCTAAGGTTGAATTTAGAACCGTAATTGTTTGATCAAGACTTTCAATTAAATCGGTTTGCTCTTTTTCTTTTCCTGTCTGAGATAGGACGATGAGCCCAATGGGCTGAGGAATACCTGTACCGACTACACAAACTTGTTCAATGTCAGAATTCTTTAACATTTCAAGCTCAATAGGTGCTGGTGAAATGTATTTTCCTTTATCTGTTTTGAATTGATCTTTTATTCTACCTGTAATCCCTAGATACCCATCATGATCATATTCACCGATATCTCCTGTTCTCAAATAACCATCTTCGGTAAACACCTCACTTGTCATTTGTTCCTCTTTGTAATAACCAAGCATCAAACATTCACTTTTGATTAGTATTTCATCTTCAGGAGAAAATTTTATTTGGATTTTACCAAGCGGTTTTCCAACTGATCCAAATTTATTTTTTCCAGGTAGATTAAAATGAGAAAGAATACAATCTTCAGTAAGACCATAAGCTTGACAGATGTTAATACCTAAACGCCGGAACCAATTAAGTTGGCTGATGGAAATGGGTGCAGCCCCAGTGAAAATGGCTTGAGTATCTAATAAACCCAATTTTTTCTTGATTTTTTTTCTTATGATTCCGTTTAGAACTGGTATTTTTAATAAAATGTTTAGTTTTTTTTGAGGAATTGTATTCAAGATACTATCTTGAAATTTAGTCCATATTCTGGGGACGGCAAAAAATAAATCCGGTTGGGTAGCAGCTAAATCATCAGCGAAGGTTTCAATAGAGAAAGGAAAGTTAAAACTTCCTCCTTGATATAAACCAAACATCTCTATACCTATTCTTTCCGCAATGTGGGTAAGTGGTAAATAAGAGAAAAAACGGGGCTTTTTGGTGTTTAAACCGATTGCTTTTACTGCAGTATTGGTTACTGCAGTAAAAGAACCAACACTGTGCATAACCCCCTTTGGTGACCCTGTCGTACCAGAAGTATACATGATTGTTAGAAGATCCTCAGCCTTTTGTTCAGGAAGTTCTTCCAGCGCTTCATTACTTTCAACCATATCTTCCCAACTCAATTTTTCTTCAATTTGATAAGCTTTAATACCTATTTTTATAGAGTCTTTTAATCCAGATTTTTGAGTATCATAATTATCAAGTTTTCCTATTATGACTGCTTTTGATTCGCTATGCGTCATGATTTGGGCAATAGAGTCAGCATTTATGGTTGGATAGATCGGAACAGAGATATGTCCTGCCATTTGAATAGCTAAGTCTGCCATAATCCAATGACTGCAATTTTTGGAAAGTAGTGCAATTTTGGATTTAGGGGCATAATTCAAATTAATCAAAGCTTGAGCCATTTTTCTAATTTCAATACCTGCCTCTTTGTAACTCATTTTAACAGGACCTTTCATAAATGGCTGATGGAACATTAATTGGTTGGGTGTGTTTTTTTCCCAATAGGCAAAGGCTTGAAGTGGTGCTGTGAATGTCATTTGGTAATATATTTAATATGGTCTTTGACTAAAATATGCATAAAATTTAAAATAAGATTTAATTAATTTTATGTAATTGTAATAAAATTTTTTACTAACAAGAAATATTACTATTTACCTTTCCGTTGCCAATAATAATTTTAAAAATTTGCTAAATACCATTAAAGCTAAATATTAAGTCATAATCAATTTTGAAGGGGATTATATTAATAATTAGAGAATAAAATTAAGCTCGATACATTTAGTTATCTTTGCGCTTCATAAAATAAACTTCATTGAATACTTTTAGTAATTTAGGATTATCTAAACCATTAATCAATGTACTTAACAGTTTAGGGTTCAATAAACCTACCCCTGTCCAAGAAAAGGCAATCCCCATACTCATAAGTGATACCCCAATTGATTTTATTGGTCTAGCACAAACAGGAACAGGAAAAACAGCCGCTTTTGCGTTGCCCCTTATCGACATAATCGAAAGTGATAACAGATCTGTTCAGGCTCTTGTCCTGGCACCAACACGAGAATTGGTACAACAAACAGCAACGCAAGTAGCTCAATTTGCTAAAGTTGTAAAAGGAGTTAATGTGGAGGTCGTATTTGGTGGTACAGCAATTACTAATCAAATAAATTCTTTAAGAAAACCTACTCAGATTGTTATTGCAACGCCTGGGAGATTGATTGATTTGATCAAAAGAAAAGCGATTAATTTGGATCAAGTTCGATATGTCGTTTTAGATGAGGCTGATGAAATGCTCAATATGGGATTCAAAGAGGATATTGATAAAATCTTGTCCTTTACACCAGAGCAAAAAGTGACTTGGCTGTTTTCAGCAACAATGCCCAATGAGATTAGAAGAATAGTAACAAAATTCATGAGGACACCGGTTGAGGTCTCCATAAATTCAAAGGAGTTAAGTAATAAAGACATAAGTCATAAGTATGTGATCACAAAATCATCAAATAAGGTACCCGCCATTCGGAGGTTTATGGATATTCAGTCTGATATGAGAGGTGTATTATTTTGTAGGACCAAAAGAGAAACTCAGGAGATTGCGGATGACCTCGGTAATTTAGGTTATGGTGTAGAGGCCTTACATGGTGATTTATCTCAGGGTCAGAGAGATGCAGTAATGAAGCGCTTTAAAACACGATCTATGCAATTGTTAATAGCTACTGATGTTGCGGCAAGGGGGATTGATGTCATTAATCTCACACATGTACTGCATCACACCTTACCTGATCAGACAGAGAGTTATACTCACAGAAGCGGTCGCACTGGTAGAGCAGGGAAGAAAGGAATATCTATTGCTTTCATCACACCTAGAGAAGAACGGAGAATTAACCAGATTGAAAAAAAAATCAATATCACCTTTAAAAAAATTGAAGTGCCTGCACTTGAAGAACTGAAGTCTGCAAGGATTAATAATTGGGCAAGTTTGATAATCAATACTGCTGTAGATTCACAAGCTGAGAGTATTTTGCGTAAAGTCAATGAACAATTTAAGCATCTAGATAAGGAAGATATACTTAAGAGGTTAATTACTACACAATTAGACCATTTAAAGATTCAAGGGGGAGAGAAGTCTGATTTAAATGAGTCCTTAGGGTCAGTTAAATTCGACAAAAAAAATGGGGACATTTTTAAAAGGTATTTCATTAATATTGGAACTATTGATGGAATGACCAAAGAAGATTTAATCCATTTTTTATCTGATAATTCAAAGATTGACCGTAAATATTTCAGATCCGTAAATATGCAAAAAAATTGTGCCTATTTTGATGTGGATCCAGAGCATGATTATAAATTGGAAGATACTTTTGTTGGTATAGAGATCAAAGGTAGAGATATCCGTGTTAATTTGGATAAGCAGATAAAAAGGTCCAAATTCTTAAAACCTTCCAAAAAAAGAAAACTTCGAGATAAACGATTCCTCAAAAAAAGACACAGAAAAGGAAGAAAAAGAAATTAAATTATATCTCAAATATTTTACTTTTAGTTAATTAATTCTCCCGTATTAAAATGTTGGGCCGACACATATGGTTGCATTTTATTTTTTGCTGCTCACATTTATTTTCTCTTGTAAATTTAAAAACTTATTTAATTCATTTGACCAGATTTTATATCCCAACCGGTTAAGATGTAAACCATCCGATAAATATAGTTCTGATCTAATACTACCCATTTGATTTAGCATTGGATGATAAAGGTCAATGTACGTTCCTCCTTCAACACTTAAAATGTATTTTTTATACATTGAATTTAACTCTACAAATTTTTTTGATAAACCTTTACGATTGGGACTTGGTTTGATGCTAATTACTGAGATTTTGGTTTTTGGAAATGTATACCTAACTTTTTCAACGAGCATTCTAAAATTATCGAGGACTTGCTGAATAGTTAATCCTTCACCTAGATCATTTTCACCGGCATAAAATATAATTCTTTGGGGAGTTATTGTATCAAATAAAGTATTGAAATAGCGTAAACACCAAGCGTAGGAAGATCCGCCAAATCCAAGATTAATCACATTATGAGGAGATAAATCTCTTGGGAGTTGTACCCAAAGTCTAATAGTAGAGCTTCCATAAAATACAATTAGATTTTCCTTTCGATTATGAGTTTTAATTCTTTTTAGAAGTCTTTTAATCTCTTTATCCCAATAATTGGGTGGCTTTAAATCCATATTAACTGAATTGACTTTTCATTTTGATTAATTCGCTTTTAAATTGTTTTTGATAATTGTTTGTGAAAGAAATAAGCTCATTTTGATTTCCATAATCACTTATTAAATCCTTGATTTTAAAGGGTTTAAGAATTTTACATTTTACTTTATTTTGGACCATTCGTTTATCAAAATCTCTTAATATGACAGGGACAATAAAAGGCTCATTTTTTTGTTGCATTGCTAATTTAAATGCACCGGTTTTAAATAATCCGGGTGAGGATTCTGTAGTGTAAGATTTACCTTCAGGACTAATAATTAAATTTTTATTTTCAGATAATAATTTACTAGCTTCCTTATAAAATGTTGTATTATTAAACTTTTTATGAATTCGAGAAGGTGAATCAATTGATGATGTGTATACTTTGATATGACCTTGATTTTGATAATAATTTTGATGTCCATACTCTCCATTATCTGCAATTCTAACAATTCGAGTACCAGGATCATTATATTTTTTATCTAGTATCATAGCACTTATAAAATGAGAATCTAGCGTAATTTGAAAGTCATTAGGTAACGTATAACTTTCGTGATTAAGAAGATGGTTGTAAATAAAAATATGACCAGATTCATTTGGTAAATTTTCCCATCCTTCAATATGGTAATCGATATGCTGAAATAATTCTCTCACACTTATGGCACATGCCTTCCTAACCTGTAGTGGACCCAGTTTTGAGGTGTTTTCGGTTACCTGGTAATAGATATTAATCAGCCCTTGATAGAAATGGAAATCTCTAGTTTCTCGTTTTAACAAATCTAAAGATATCGAAGATAAATAACGCTCTTCGGTATCGCCAGAAATATTTAACTCACTAAGTATTTGAAAAGCCAGTATTCTTGTATTTTGATTAGTTAATAAATGTGGAACTTTGTGAAGTTTTGATGTGATTTTTAATTTTACGCTGTTTTTCTTAATTAGGTTGTGGATAACCAGTTGATCATTCTTAAGTTTAACTTTTAAAAACCTTGAATAGCATAATTGTAATTGACTGTCTATCATCCAAATTAGGCGCATATATAACTTACAGGAAAGCTCAGAATCATGAGAGACTAGTTTTTGGACTTCATGATGGGGAATGTAAAGCATTTTCGTGGTCACAACAGTTTCTGCTGAAGCAAAATTATTTTCCTTAAGTAATCCTTCCCAACCAACTATAAAACCAGGCGTAGAGATGGTTCTTAATTGCTTAGATACACCTGCTTGGGATCGAATAATAGATAATTCACCATCTATTAAGACATAAATCCCTTTCGAAACATGCTCTTGTTTATAAATTTTTGTCAGTGGCGGATATGATTTTAAGATCAGTTTTTTTGCTAATCCATTTAAAAATGAATCATCCATTTCACCGATAAATGGTGATCGTTTTATAAGTATCAGACTCTCTTTCAATTGTTTTTTTTTGATAAGTTTATACTTTTCGCGCATACCCACTGCATTGAGTTTATCAACCTTGATATCCGAATGCTGACTTTTAAGAACTTCTAAATACTGGTTAAAAATGGTTTTGGATAATTTTAGTAATAATCTTTCAGAGCTTAATTTTATTTCTTGTTTTAATAGCTTTATTTCAAATTTATGGAAGACAGCTTTTTTTGATGCTACTATGATCTTGTTGAGGCTTCGAGCCGGCGGAAAAAGACCAGACCATCCTACTGGAGTCTGGGGATTTGAACTACTATGTAGAAAGATTTCTTCTCTCGGATGATCAAGACAATAAAAATGGTTAATCGTGCCCTTGATTAAAAAATAGACATAGATGATTTTTTCGTTGGGTTGTAGAATAATATGGTCTTTATCTAAAGTAACTTTTTGACCGTATAAAGTCAGTAAATGATTAAAGCACATAAAGATAATACAGATTATTATTAAACTAATTTCAAAAATATAAATATTTCGTTAAAAATTATATATATTAAAACTATTATTTTTGAATAAATGGAAAAATAGATTTTCTATTATTTGCTAAAAAAAGTATTTCCATAGGTTATTTATATTTATTTCTCAACTATGAAATTTTCTCAGTATAACATTAATGCAACTCTAAAAAAAAATATTGAAGTTTACGGTCTTCATAGACCCACTGACATTCAATTTAAATGTATTAAGCCCATACTAGATGGTCAAGATGTACTAGCCATTGCACAAACTGGAACGGGAAAGACGGCATCTTTTGCCATACCCATATTAGATTTAGTAAATACAAATAAAGATCGATCAAAAGGCATTTATGCTTTGATTTTAGCACCGACTCATGAGTTGGCTCGACAAATCCATCAGACCTTTATTTTGTTAGGTAAAGGAATGGATGCTTTGGCGGTTTGTATTTACGGTGGTGTGGATCAAAAAAAGCAAATTAGTAAATTAAAATCAGGAGCATCTATATTGATTGCGACACCGGGAAGAATGTTTGATTTATTGAGTCAGGGAATGATAAATATATCCTATTTAAAAATTTTAGTCCTTGATGAAGCTGATCTTATGTTGGACCTAGGGTTCATAAATGATATCAGAGATTTGATTCGAAAAATACCCCGAAAAAGACAAAATTTATTTTTTTCTGCTACAATAAATAAAGAGCTAAAAAAGCTGGCGTATTCAATCGTTAAAAATCCCATTCACATTCAAATTTCTCCTGATAATTCGGTAGCGAAAAATATTGATCATGGAGTTGCCTACATCGAGATGGACGATAAACGCTATTTCTTAGCTTCTTTTATTAAAAAGAACATAACTGCCAAGATATTAATTTTTGTTAGAACTAAAATTCGTGCTGAACGAGTAAAATTAGCAATGGACCGGCTCAAAATTGATACCATTACTCTACATGGTGATAAGTTGCAAGAAGACAGAGAAAAAGCCATGCATGCATTTAACGATGGCATAAATAAGATTTTAATCGCAACGGACATAAGTGCACGAGGTATCGATGTCCCGGATGTTGATTTTGTCATTAATTACGATTTACCAGCGTCTAGTGAAACTTATATCCACCGAGTAGGTAGAACGGGAAGAGCAGGAAAGAGGGGCACGGCTATTTCTTTTTGTAGTACAAGGGAAAAGACACTCTTCGATCAGATAGAATCGAGTTTAAATGATCAAATTTTGAATATACCCATAAAAAAGAAAGATTATAGTGCAACTTTAAATTTAGCTTTTGAATCAAAAAATGACTGGAAGGCGTTAATCAAGGCCAACGAGTTAGTCATGAAAAAAAGCAGAAAGAAAAAAAATAATAAAAAGAGTTAAAAACAAACAATGGAAATTGCAATAGATAAATTCAATTACTAAGCTTAATAATTAAAATTTTACATAATATTGGAACGTATTTTAGTGTACATACGTTTTGTAAAAAATTAGTTATATGGTTAGTTTAGAAGATTTTATATCATTACCAAAATACAATAAAGATCCGAAAAAAGAAAATATTTTGGGACACATGGAACAGTTTGGCATTCACCTGATAATTAAAGACGAAGGAGTGTTATACAAAAAACGTGTAGACCATGGAAGCCATTTCTTAAAAGAACTGCGAAAACTTGAGCTTTTAAACGAAGAGCCGGTTATAAAAAGTTGGCAATACCAGGATGTTGATCCAGCTCGCCGAGATTAAAGAATCAATATTGTCATTTCAAGGTGTTTCCTTGGATAAATTACATTAAAGTTATCTTACCATAATCTCCTTTATACTCCCCACGTATGGTTTCATAACTTGCATCTCTCTAACCACTCTTATTTTTGTGGAAGAACTTAAAAAATGTTGCAATAGTGCATGACCAATATTCATTTTAACTCAAATTATTGTAGTTGCCTTGCTTTTTAAAATGCTTTAGAGCTTGTTTAGCGGCTAATTCTCCTGAAAGAATTGCAGCATTCAAAGAACCATTGACGGTATGATCTCCGCACAATAAAATCTTATTATCAAAATTCAAAGTCCTAGGCTTGGGAATGTAAGATACGGATTTAAGATCAGGAAGTGCCATGGACAACTTATAGTGTTTAATGAACCTAGCCTGTTTTACAAAAAAATACTTTTCAAGCTCCAATTTAACTTGAATGGCCAATTCTTGGGAGGAGTACATATGATGCTTTACAACCGTTACTGATACTAAATCATGATCTGGGTCAGGTGATTCTTGAACACTCGTTGGAAAAAAAACATTGTTGATTAAACTATCTGAAATGGCTGAGAGATGAATAAGTGGTTCTTTTCGATGAATTCTTGGGACGATATAGTACAAATTATCACATTTTTTCCAAATATTCTTTACGGAATAATGATCAAGAAAATTACTAGGTTCTGTCGCGACAATACACATATCATAAGTATATGATTCACCAGATGCCATGATTATAAGATTAGTTTTCAATTTTTGAACCTTACTATTTAATTTAATTTCAGTTGACTTTAATTTATCTACTAATTGATCAGCTATAGCACCTATACCAGCCTTAGGTAGCGTCGCATTACCCTTAGAAAATAATTTAAAGATAAATTCAAACATTCTACTTGATGTGCGTAGGCCAGTCTCAAGAAAAATACCAGAAAAAAAGGGTTTAAAAAATTGATCTATAATTTTATCAGAGAAGCCTAAGTTTTGTAAATAGGTTAAGGTAGTGGTTTCTTTTTCATTGAAAATGGCTTCAATTTCCATGTATTTTAAGCGAAAATTCAGCTGTATTATTTTAAACTTATCTACAAGTGATCCTACACTTGAGAATAGGGTAGGAAGAAGTAACTTGATGTTTCTAAGAGGATCTCCGATTATAAAAGAATCATTTTCGGTATATATATGAGCGCCGGGAGTTAGTTTCTGCAAATTTAAATCTATATATCTCAAGTATTTCTTACTCATTGGATATGCATCTAATAAGACTTGAAATCCCACATCTAATCTCCAACCATCTATTATTTCAGTTTTTACTCGACCTCCAGTATTACTCTTTGCTTCTAAAATTGTAGGTGAATATCCATATTTTTCTAAATTTTGCGCGGCAATTAAACCACTAACACCTGCTCCAATAATATAAATTTTTCTATCTCGACTTAATTCCATAAAGCTTTCAAAATCTATTGCAATTTATTCTAAATAAGGTAATCATTGATCAAATATCCGTCTATATGTTTGGGGAAAAATCCTTTAATTGTATTGGAAATACTCATTATTAACCAAAATAAGCCCATGATGAATTGATTTTTTATTAAAAAAATCTATTTACTCTATGAGCATAATAATTAAGCTAATTTTTTACTTTGTAAATAATTTTGAGTAATTAATTGTGTTATAAAGTGATGTATTGGCTTAAGGTTTTATGTAATTTAAGGTCTTTTAAGGTTATTATAGCACTACCATATTCCTCTTGCATCAAATATGTCAATGCTAATTTTATATTCATGAATTTATGAGATTATTATTCTTTGTTTTTTTTATTGTTTGTAATCTCTCAGTTTGGGCTCAAAAAGAAACTATTTCTGGAAAAGTACTCGATGCTGAAACAGGTTTTTTATTGCCTTTCGCCAGTATTTCTTTCAATGATTTCTCTAATGGGAGTGTTTCTAATAGTGAGGGCATATATATCATGGATATTCCTGTTGATAGGTTGAAAGATTCTTTGTATTTCAGTTACATGGGTTATAAAACATTATGTGTTAGCATTAAATCTCTTATGAGAGATGGAAATGTGTCGTTACAATCAGCACAAATTAATTTAGCTGAAATACCCGTCCACTCTCAAACCTTGAGCACTTTGAAAATTATTAAATTAGTCAAGGAAAATTTCTCCAAAAACCATCCTAAGGCCAATCAAATACAACGTATATTTTACCATAGTAGCAATACTACTCCATTCAGTGAGGCAAACAGAATGAAAGTTTTGAAAACAAACTTCGCAGACCTTGATCAAGGATTAGTTGATGAGGTTTTAGAGGTAATTCCAGAGGATATTAAATCATATAGAGATGTAATTGTAGATTTATATAGCTATGATGCTCAAAAAAAAATAATACCTGTTGAAGGAATTTCATTACGGGAGAGTACAGCCCTATCTGTACAAAAGCAAATTGAGAAAAAGTTATTAAGGTTAACAGAGGATATCGAAAACAGTTTTAAAGATGATAGATTGTATTATAAATTGAGCTCGGGAATTATATCAACTAAACTAGAAATTGATGAGTCTGATACTGAGGATAAGGATTCGTTAATGAGAAATAATAATGACTCTACCTCTTATTTTTTAAATGCAGAAAATCTTAGAATTGATTTAGATAATTTTTTGGTCAACACTTCTGATATTAATTCGGATAACCTAGAGTTTATAAGTAAACCCAAAAAATATAATTATCGAAAAGAATTAACATTATTTGATGATAACTGGGTGTATAAAATAAGCTTTGAACCTAAGGAACAAGGAATCTTTCAAGGAGTATTTTACATATCCACTGTAAATTATGCAATTCTTCAGTTTGATTGTGAATTTGCAATAGGTAAAACAACAGAAAATATCAATTTATTCGGAATAGGCCATGAGGTAAATCATAAAAAAATACAAGTAATTTTCGAAAAGATGGACTCTACTTATTTTGTCAAATATGTAAATGCAGAAAAGAAAGATTTTTTTTCAATGGATCGTAACTTCTTTATGAAAAAGAAAGAAAAAAGGTTCTTCCTTGATAAGACTTTGAATAAAATCAAGTTTTCAATAGATATGCAATTTGAGTTAAAAAGCAGATGGGAGCTATTGGTGATAAATAGACAAAATTTGACAAAAGAGACTTTTGAACTTAACGATGAACCAAAAAAAATAACCATTAAAAAAGAGTTTATTTACAGCGCTGATATGTGGGATCATGGTTCGGTGATTGTTCCCAGTGCTGAACTCATAAATTTTAGACGTATCAATGAGTAATATCTAATTTCATTATTTTAGATTAACTATTTTCATCATGTTCATAACTTGGTTTGAAATATTAAATTTTATATTGTGTTTGCTTTTAATACTGACTGGATATAAATATTTCGAGACATTTTGGTCTTATAAAATCAATAAACCATATGCTTGGGACCAATCAGTAGCACTCAAGACGATACCATCTGAACTTATCAGGCTTGAGCGTACTTTTCGAGATCGCGTACGATTTTATAATTTTTGGTTTCAGATAGAATATATCAAAAAAATGGAAATCGAAGGTGCTTTTGCTGAATTAGGTGTTTACAAAGGAATTACAGCCAAAGTCATTCATTTTATGGATACCAATCGAAGATTCTATCTTTTTGACACCTTCGATGGATTTGATCCTAGAGATTTGAAAAATGAATTTCAGAATGAGAGTAAATTTGATCCATCTAACTTTTCAGACACTGATATTACCCAAGTACGAGACTACATTAGTGGTAATGATAACATTATTTTTAGGGAAGGATATTTTCCAGATACTGCTAGAGATCTGGGTAAAGAACGATTTGCGCTCGTACATCTCGACGCCGACTTGTATACACCGACTCTTGAGGCGTTGAAGTTTTTTTATCCAAGAATGAGTCCCGGCGGAGTTATCATTATTCATGACTACAATCATACCTGGGATGGTATTACTAAGGCAGTAAATGTATTTGTCAAAAACATTCCTGAATCGATAATCGAGGTCATGGATTGGCAAGGGAGTGTAATGATTGTAAGAAACAAGACTAAATGAGTTATCTGAAAAATTATATTTTTTATTTTATGTTTACCAGCTAACTTGTTGTAAAATAGCTTTTTTGAATAATTAACTTTTGATATGTTGAGACTTTTTTTCTTTTTTTGCGCCTCACTTTTTGGCCAGTCCATTCTCGCTCAAAATCGGGATACAAACCCGGGCATGGATGATTTATATAGAGAAGATGAGGTTACAGAAATACGGATTACGATATCTGAATCAGATAACATCCTATTACATGCCGAAGAAAATAGGTGGCTTAATATTTATGTCAAAGCTGATATTGTTTTTTCGAACAGTAAGCTTAATCAAGTAAAAATAAGTGATGCAGGCTTGAGGCTAAGAGGTAATACGGCAAGAGGTCACAATAAACGGTCTTATAAGATTGATTTTAGGGAATTTGGAGGAGAAAAATTTGAGAGTTATAAAAAAATTAATTTAAAACCAAACGTTAATGATCCAGCACACATTCGTGAACTTCTAAGTATGCACTTATATCGCTTAATGAATGTGTTAGCCCCTAGGGTCGCACCAACAGTCGTGTACATTAATGAAGAATTTAAGGGAGTTTATCTCAATATTGAGCAAATAGATGATGAATTTATCGATAAGCGATTTGATACTGAGGAAGGTTTTTTGTACAAATGTGCCTATAGTGCCACTTTAGAAGATAACGGTCAAATTAATGATTATGAGTTATATATGGTAAAGATGAATGAAAACACGGATACACGTTCTGAACTCAATAATTTTGTTGAAATTTTGAATAATCCAGTTGAGGTCAATTTTAAAACAGAAATTGAAACAATTTTTAATGTAGATGGTTTCCTTAGGCAAATGGCGGTAGAAGCTATAATTGGTCATTGGGATGGTTATAGTTATCTTAATAATAATTATTATTTATACTATAATTCTCAAGGAAGTCAGTTTGAATTCATTGCTTATGATACGGATAACACCTTTGGAATAGATTGGGTAGATAGGGATTGGGCAACTCGTGATCTAACACATTTTTATAGGCATACTCACGCCAGGCCTTTATCGAGTAGAATTTTAGAGGTGGATGAATACAGAGATAAATATTATTATCATTTAGGTTACTTGTTTGAGACTTACTTTACAGAGGACTATTTATTTCCAAAATTTGATTTTTACAAAGAGTTATTAAAACCTTTTGTCGAAATGGATACTTATTTTGATGATTCATTTGGATTTAGTTATTCTGATTTTTTAAATGCTTTTGAATATGAATCAAATAAGCAGGCAAAATATGGATTGAAAGGGTTCGTAAATACCCGGCGAACTACAGGTATTCCTATGGTTCCAAAAATTATCTTGGGTCATCCCAGTGAGAATATATTTAATCTCTATCCAAATCCAGCTTTTCATACTTTAAATATTAAAATGCTTGACTTCAAAAAAGCTATTATTTTCAATTATTTTGGACAGCAAGTTCTAATATCAAACGAATCTAATATTGATATCTCCATGTTGAGTAAAGGCGTATACATCGTCAAGATAGAAGATCTTAATGGCACAATTCTAAACAGAAAGTTGATAAAGAAATAAAGACTTCAAACTTAGTTTAATATGATAAGGTTATAAGATGATTATTTAGTTTGTTTTTGTCACCCTTATAGAAAATCTAAAGTTTCGGATCTGTGTAATTATTTATTTGTTTAAAAGAAAGGAATTATACATTTTAAACAAAGAGCTCTTCCGAATAGTACAATCATTATATATCAAATTAATAATAGCCTTAAATAATTAAAAAATGGATATATAATAATTGATCTCTTCATAATCGATCAGCATACCCATGTCAAAATTACTTAAGATGAGAGACAATAGTTTTTATCACAATAATTCTTTCGTTGTTTGGATTAATGAGTTTGCAAATTTTAAAATTATTGCAGTTTCGATATTCGTTTTTTTTTTACTGAAAAGAGATTAAGAAAAAGTTTTGGCAAAATAGTTAAAAACGCCTTTGAAATTCTTTTTGGAGTTATTTAAAATCTGGTTTGTTATCTCATATTTCAATAATAATTAAGGGTAAATTGTTTCTGCCAGTTTTTTACCCAACAGGTTACCTATTGCCACACCCATTCCGCCCAACCTAATACCACAATAAAGTTGATCAGAAAAGGCTTTTATCAAAGGTGATTTAATCTCGCCGATACCCATAATGCCATTCCATCGGTCATCAACTTCAAAAGGTGTTTCTGGTAGAATTACAGATTTTAAGAGTTTTGAAAGACTCTCTTGGATATGCAAATTTAATCCAAATTTAGATGTTTTTTCTCCATTAAAATCTAATTGTCGCCCACCTCCAAATAAAATTCTATCATTTATATTTCGGAAATAATAGTATCCTTGATCCATATGAAAAGTACCCTTGATAGATAATCCTTGAATTTTTTTGGTTATTAATACTTGAGCTCTAGCCGGTTCTACCGATACATTTAGAAGCTGATTAGCAAAACCATTAGTTGCTACAACGACCTTTTTCCCAGAAATTTTAAAATCATTCTCAAGTTCTACTTCACCCTCAGGTGAAGTACTTTTTACATTCATTCCAGTTAAAATTTTTGCACCTAAACCAATAGCTTTTTTAATTAAGGCATTCATCATTTTGCCAGTATCAATTTGTCCCTCAAAAGGGTTAAAAAAACACTTGTGATGGACTTGCTGAAATCCAAAAGGGGTAGACTTTTCCAGAAAAGTAAGATTATTAAAAATAGGAAATAAAAGCTTATTGATACGATCTATATGTTCCCGACATTGATAAAATAGGGAGAGATCTTTATTTAAAAATATTTCATATCCTCCGTAACCTTCGTATCCTATCTGATCATCTCCGAGCAGTTCTCTCATTGCATTTAATCCTTCCCATCGTAATCTAACTAAATCGATAATTTCCTCAGAGCTGTGAGTTTTAAGATCATTGATAAGTTCAGAGAGACTTCCAAAACAAGCAAATCCTGCATTTTTTGTACTCCCTCCTTGGGGCAATACTCCCTTTTCAAGAATCAATACCTTGCTATTAGGCTCAGACTGGAGTATATGAATCGCAGTACTTAAACCTACAATACCACTACCAATGATAATAACATCTCTATTTTTAAACCACTCTTTTTTTTCCCAATAACTTAAATTCATTCCCGTAATTAATGTTTCTTTAGTGAAAAGCAAATGTAAAGTAACACACGTCCTCCAAGTGATATACTTTCATATTTTAGTATACATTTATCTTCATAGTTTATTTGCAAAATTCTTTGATGCTTGAGTGGATTTAGGTACTTAGAATCTCCCTTGGACATTTTCATTTTATTTATTTTTATATTTAACTAACGCTCTATCTCCTTACTCCACTATTTTTATTTCATAATTTTACCTAACCTGTTGATTTTAACAATAATAAACATTAGTGGCACTAATACTCTATTCGTATCATAATTTATCAAAATGAATATAATTCACGATGAATTTTTACATATCCTAAGTATTATTTACTGATAATTTTTCTGATGTAATTAAGTAATTGTCATCAAGAGTTTAAAGAATTAAATATTTTCGTAAAAATGTTTAGTTTTTTTTGAGTAGGTGTGGAGATAAGAGATTTTGAAACCATACCATTTTTTATAGCTGGAAATTAAGGCAGTAGTAAGTTTAGGATTTGTCAATATGTATGAAAATTAAGAGTGTTTAAATCAAACATTAAACAGGAATGCAAATTGGCTAATAAGAATTTACAATTTATTAATTATCGTATAAATTCATCCTATGTTTTTCTCTAAAAATGTTTGTAAAAATTAAATTAATAAAAGTGGTAATAATGATGAAATATTGAAAAAAGCTATTGATAGTTTATCTTTGAACTTTTTATAAGTAATTGAAAATTTAATGAGTATTTATAATAAATATTTAGATGAAATTAAGGCGCGAAAAGCGATCGGTTTAAAAGCCAAACCAATAGATGCTGCTCCTCTTTTACATGAAATAATTTTAAATATAAAAGATAAGAATAGTGAACACAGAAAAGCCTCTTTAGATTTTTTTATATACAATGTTCTACCGGGCACAACAAGAGCTGCAGTCATCAAAGCAAATTTTTTAAAACAAATCATTCTAAAAGAACAAAATGTAGCTGAAATCCCATCAAAATTTGCATTTGAACTATTATCCCACATGAAAGGAGGACCATCCATCAAGGTTTTAATTGATATTGCCCTTGAATCCATCGGTTCAGATTCCAAAATGGCTCTTGAAGTTTTAAAAACTCAAGTTTTTCTTTACGAGGCAGACATGGAGCGCTTGGTTAATGCGTATAAGAAGGGAAATAATAATGCCTTGGAATTACTACGAAGTTATGCAAATGCAGAATTTTTTACTAAAATTCCCAATTTACCTGAAGAAATTGACATAGTAACTTTTGTTGCTGGAATTGGTGATATCTCCACAGATTTACTCTCTCCTGGTAGTGATGCTCATTCAAGATCTGATAGAGAGTTACATGGACAGTGCATGTTTGACCACAACAAAGAACAACAAAAGGAATTACTTGATTTGAAGAAAAAATATCCAAATCACAGAGTAATGCTTATTGCCGAGAAAGGTACGATGGGTGTTGGCTCTTCACGGATGTCAGGTATTAATAATGTAGCCCTATGGATAGGTCAAAAGACTAGTCCGTACATACCTTTCATAAACATTGCACCGATAGTTGCTGGGACTAATGGAATTTCACCTATTTTTCTCACTACAGTAGATGTGACTGGTGGAATCGGTTTAAATCTTAAAAATTGGGAAAAAGCTTGCGATAAAAAAGGGAATCCTATTTTAAACGAGCATGGAGAACCAATTATTAAACAAAAATATTCAGTTGATACTGGATCCTTGTTCACAATAAACACAAGGACCAAAAAATTATATCAAAATGGTAAAGAGGTAATGGATATTTCCTCTGCATTTACACCCCAGAAAATAGAGTTTATGAAAGCAGGGGGTTCATATGCCGTAGTTTTTGGAAAAAAACTTCAAACCTTCGCAGCAAACATACTTAATACTGGTATCAAAGATGTCTTCGCTCCCGCGAAAGAGATATTTAATAGGGAGAATGGACTAACCGCTGTGGAAAAAATATTTAACAAGAACTCTGTTGGGACATCAAAAAAAATATTGCATGCTGGTTCATATGTCCGTGTCAAAGTAAATATTGTTGGCTCACAGGATACCACAGGTTTAATGACATCCCAAGAATTAGAAATGATGGCTGCAACTCTTATTTCTCCAGGACTAGATGCCGGTTATCAGTCAGGATGTCATACTGCCTCAGTCTGGGATTTAAAATCTGCAGAAAATATTCCTAAGTTGATGGACTTTATGAATAATTTTGGTCTGATTACAGCTCGTGATCCGAGAAATAATTACCATCCAATGACGGATGTAATTCATAAAGTTTTAAATGATATTACAATTGATGACTGGGCTATTATAATCGGCGGTGATTCGCACACAAGAATGTCAAAAGGAGTTGCTTTTGGAGCTGACTCCGGTACTGTAGCCCTTGCCCTCGCAACAGGGGAGGTATCAATGCCAATTCCTGAATCGGTAAAAGTTACTTTCAAGGGAAAAATGCACGATCATATGGACTTTCGTGATGTCGTCCACGCCACCCAATTGCAAATGCTCAAGAAATTTGGTGGAGAAAACGTTTTTCAGGGAAGGATAATTGAGGTTCATATTGGTACTCTACCTTCAGATCAAGCCTTTACATTCACAGATTGGACTGCTGAAATGAAAGCAAAGGCATCTATTTGTATATCACAAGATGATACTTTGATTGAATCTTTACAAATAGCCAAAGGTAGAATTCAAACAATGATCGATAAGGGTATGGATAATGAAAAAAGTGTCCTACAAAATCTCATAAACAAGGCGAATAAGAGAATTAAAGAAATAAAATCTGGTGAGACAACTCCATTAAAACCAGATGAAAATGCCAAATATTTTGCTGAATTCGTTGTTGATTTAAATATTATTGAAGAGCCCATGATAGCAGATCCAGATGTCCATAATGAAGATGTTTCAAAAAGATATACTCATGACATCATTCGTGAGCTATCATTTTATAAAGGAAAGAAACATGTTGATTTAGGATTTGTTGGCTCTTGTATGGTACATAAGGGAGATATTAAAATTGTTTCCAAAATGTTAAAAAATCTAGAAGAATTTCAGGGTGAAGTTAAGTTTAAGGCACCCTTGGTAGTTACAGCACCTACGTATAATATTATCGATGAACTGAAAAAAGAGGGGGATTGGGAAATTCTTCAAAAATATTCAGGATTTGAATTCAATGATAATAATCCTAAGAATGTTGCAAGAACAGAGTATGATAATATTTTATACCTCGAGCGACCAGGGTGTAATTTATGTATGGGGAATCAGGAAAAGGCTGAAAAAGGAGATACTGTTATGGCTACTTCTACAAGATTATTTCAGGGTAGAGTCGTTAAAGATTCCGATCGTAAGAAAGGAGAATCTTTACTTAGTTCAACACCTGTTGTAGTTCTTTCTGCAATCCTCGGTCGGATACCCACTATTGAAGAGTATAAAGTCGGAGTTAAGGGAATACAGCTCACCCAATTTGCACCACCTTTAAAGAAATTGACCTCAGGGCCTAAACATTTGTTGTCTTACTAATATTTAATTTTAAATACGATTTGGTGAAAACATTTTCACGACGTGTCGAAGTATCATCAAACAACTAAAACTTTAATTTTAATCTATTTAACTGTTTTTTTTGTGATTAAAATGGGACAGTGAAAAATAAATACTCAAATAAACCTAAAACTAAAACTAAAAAACATCATCATCACACTGGAAAAATTTGACGTCGATTTCTATTTAAAGATAGATTCATTTTTTAATATCCCGTTTAAACACCATTTTTCGAGCTGATGAGGTTACTGGATCATAATAATAACCTTCGTAATCGAAACCTTTCAAATTCTCTGGATTAATGATGGCATGATCAACAATATATTTTGACATCAAACCACGAGCCTTTTTTGCATAGATAGATATTATTTTATATTCACCATTCTTCAAGTCTTTAAATTCAACATCTATCACACTGGCCGAAAGTTCTTTTCTGTTCACTGATTTGAAATATTCATTTGAGGCCAAATTGATTATGATGTTATCATTTTGAGCTTTAAGATCTTCCAATAATAAATTCATGATTTTCGTATCCCAATAATCATAAAGAGTTTTATAGTCGTCAAAAGCAAGTTGAGTACCCATTTCTAACCTATATGGTTGAATAATGTCTAAAGGTCTTAGTATACCATACAGACCAGATAGAATTCTTAGATGTTTTTGCGCAAATTCCATTTTTTGTGCATTAAAGCTGGATGCTTGTAATCCTTGGTAGACATCTCCATTAAATGCAAAAATCGCAGGTTGGGTGTGCTCTGAAGAGGGGTTAGTTTTAAAATTATGGAATCGCTGAGCGTTTAGTGTTGCCAAGGAGGTACTTATACTCATTAATTTTTCAATATGCTGAATGGATTTATTCTTTAAGTTAGAGATTAGTTCGTGAGTAAATTTTAAGAGTCTAGGCTTCGTTACTTCAAAGTCATGTTTTGAATCGAAGTCAAGGTTTTTAGCTGGTGAAATAACTATAATCATGGCTTAAATTTAGTATTCAATTCGCAGATTGCTACATAACAATGAATGATTTTTTTTAAATTTTTGGAACTCTAAATTTTAGATGCAAACTAAAATAATTTTATTTGAGTATGAAGTTTAATTTTTGATTTATAAAACAAAATCAAATGAAAGATATGAGATTATATACTTAAATTAATGATCGATTTTTTTTAAAAACACATAAAAAATCTTTTTTTTATTTCTCATAATTTTAAGCTTAACGCTATTATTTTTACTCTTAGAATACACTTATAAGCACAATGGTGTAGCTATTAATTAAACTTTTCTCCCAAAAAAATATTTATAATTCTCCAACAAACATTTATTTGAAAATCAATACGTATTGTGAAATGATGAGATCATAAATTTGAGTGTTGGATTTAACTCATATTAATCACCGATATGGAGAATTTTTATATTTTTGTGCAAAGTTTAAAAAATAATATCCTTTATTTGAAAACTTTTCAATCAGCAAACTCTTCAATTGTTTAATGTAATTATGATTTTTCTGAATAATATTTAAAATGAGAGCAATTTGTTTACTATTGTTATTTACACTTTCTAATTCAGCCTTAAGCCAATGGCTAACCACGAGAGGGAAGGTAATTGTCAATGACGAAAATCAGGAAATTTTGTTAAGAGGCATGGGTCCAGGTGGATGGATGGTTATGGAGGGATATATGATGCAAACAGCAGGTTTTGCTGGTACGCAGCATGAAATTAAATCAAATTTAATTGATTTGATGGGTGAAGAAAGAACAGAACTTTTTTTTGACAAGTGGTTGGAAAATCATTTTACTAGACGGGATGTTGACTCTTTAGCTGCATGGGGATTTAATAGTATTCGGCTACCTATGCACTATAATCTCTTCACACTACCTATCGAATCTGAGCCAATAAAGGGTAATCATACATGGCTTGAAAAAGGGTTTGCTATGGTAGATAGTCTTCTAGATTGGTGCGCATCTAAGGAGATGTACCTTATTCTTGATCTTCATGCTGCTCCAGGAGGGCAGGGTTACAATGCCGATATATCAGATTATGACGATTCCAAACCTTCGTTGTGGGAGAGTAAAGAAAATCGAGATAAGACAGTTGCTTTTTGGAAAAAAATTGCTGAGAGATACAAGGATGAGCCCTGGATAGGGGGATATGATTTGATAAATGAGACAAATTGGAACTTACCTGGTGGAACTCTCTTAAGGAACTTATACGAGGAAATTACCGATAGCATACGAGCTACCGGAGATGAGCATATTTTGTTTATCGAGGGAAACTGGTTTGCAAACGATTACACTGGTTTAACTCCACCTTGGGATGATAATATGGTTTACAGCTTTCATAAATACTGGAGCTCCTTAGATGATTTAGACTGGATTATTCCCTTAAGAGATCAATATAATGTTCCCTTGTGGATGGGTGAATCAGGTGAAAACTCTAATACTTGGTTTACAGATGCTGTAATTCTTTTTGAAGAAAACAATATAGGATGGGCTTGGTGGACTATGAGAAAAATGGAGAGTATTAATAGTCCCTATAGCATTCCGATTAATCAAGGTTACAGGAATATATTAGATTATTGGAAAGGAGAGGGATCGAGGCCTTCTGAAGATGATAGTTTTAATGCGGTTATGGAATTAGCTGATAATTTATTAGTTCCAAATAATACTTTCAGGCCTGATGTTGTAGATGCCCTAATGCGACAGCCCAATACTAAAGAGACAATTCCCTATTCAGATCAGGCTATCCCAGGAGCCGTATTTATGTCTGATTATGATTTAGGGAGAAATGGCATTGCTTATTATGATGTTGATGCCGCTAATTATCAATTAACAACAGGCCAATGGCAAGCTTGGAATTCTGGCTGGTCTTACAGAAACGACGGAGTGGACATTGAGACCAATGAATTGGCAAATGGAAATGGTCATCATATAGGATTTACTTATAAGGGTGAATGGATGAATTACACCATCAATGTGGATCAATCGGCTACTTATAATTTGATTGTTTACACAGCTTCCAAGGAAAGTGGGGGACAATTTCATCTCTCAATGAATGGAGAGGACATCACAGCTCATACTACGGGAAGTAGTACGGGTGATTGGACAAAATTTGATAGCTTGACTATTGAAAATGTATATCTAGAAGAGGGAAAACATGTATTGACATATCATGTTGACAATGATATTCCCTTAAATATTAGTCATATTAATTTCAAGGCTATGTATTATACAAATATTTCTCCTTTTTCTATTATCACTGGGACTACTTTTAAAGATCAAAAATCAATAGAAATAGTTTTAAATGATAGAATTGATAGTACCTCTTTAGTAAATACCGCTAATTTATTTTCTGTAACCGTAAATGGCCAAATAAGACCCATTAATGGGATAACGCAGGTAGAAAATAAGTCAAGAACATTATTATTAGAATTATCGGGAAGCTTGATGTATTCAGATGAAATAAGATTAAGCTATTCTGGCGAAGCTATTACTTCAAAATCAGCAAAGACATTGGGTAACTTTAGTAATTTAGTTGTTCTAAACAATCTTCCGATTGAATTTGTACTTCCAGGGGTCATTCAGGCTGAGAACTTTGTTACTATGTCAGGATTCCAGACAGAGTCAACTTCAGACGATGGCGGGGGGCTGAATCTCGGTTATGTAAACACGGGAGATTTTGCAGATTATTCGATATATGTTCCTGCTGAAAAAGAATTTAATGTAAAGTTGAGAGTTGCAGCACTTTCAGCTGAGGGATCTTTAGCCTTTTATTCAGTTATCGACTCTGTTGAAAGTGAGCTTTTCACAATTACTACTCCTGTTACTGGAGGATGGCAAGATTGGGTTACTATT